>JAEIGA010000048.1_pt1 | contig 148385 bp, 250 predicted proteins | sample 9270691 | NCBI WGS metagenome assembly JAEIGA01 (sample SAMN17057246, study PRJNA624740) | gut metagenome | biome: biome; isolation source: fecal sample | host: Bos grunniens | place: China: Xizang | collected 2019 | reverse complement strand
TTCGTTTTCGGCGTGCTTGCCATTGATAACATAATCATTATTAATAGCGTTTCCGAGTGCCTGTCTTGTATTCAGTGACTGAATACCTACTAAATTGTTTAACATGATGAATACCTCCGTTTCATTGAATAAAATTTGTTGTTTCCTGTTTACGATATTAAGTTTTTATTTTCGGACATAGTTGTCCTTGCATTTATATTAAATGATTAAATTAAAATAAACAAGTTCTATATATCATAAATATTGCACAAAAAATAAGTTACTAATATAGTTATATTAATAACTTTTTTAGACATATTGCACAAAACAAGTTATAAAACAGGGAGGGTGGAAAAAACGGATTTGCCCCGCCCAGCAACCAGTATAACTGGAGTTGTTTCACTTCTACACTTCTCTCAAATTTCAACAACATCCTCTCGGCAATTTCCGCTCATCCCTAATTCTTCGCATTTTTCCAAAAAAAATAAGAGCTTAACGCTCCTATTCTTTATCTCCGTCCATCAAGTATTTCCGCAGCATTGCATCCTTGCGGTCAATATTCAGCTGAAACCTTTTGATTTCTTCACTTTTAAACTTAAGTTCATCCCGGTAGAATGCTAACTGCTCTAATAACATAGCCTCCTGATCCCGATATCTCTGTTCTTTGCGGGCGAGCCGTTCCCGGAGTTGGCTAATAATCTCATCCTTTAAAGACAGGCGGGTTTGCAGAACTTTAATCTCCAGAGTATCCTCATCGCTCAGGGCGTTGGCGATGGGCTTCAGAACATTATTGTAGTCGTGGTCGTGGGTGCGGGTGGTGGAGAAAACCAATTTAATAGTGGAAAGGGAAACAGGTTCGCCATTGGCGGCGGTCTTGTCGGCGATCTGCTGGTAAGTCATACCCTTTTGCTGGCGGAGTTCTTGTAGCTCGCGAATCAGTTCTAATTTTTTGTTATTCACATTAACCATATATTACCCCCTTATTGACTAACTTTAAACTTTATTAACCTACCGAATAAGTATACAATTAAACCCAAAGTTAATCAACGTTTATCTACTGTCCAATAAATCGGACAACTATAGTATTATAATATTTTTAGATTAATAAACAAATATTCTAATATCATTAGACTTTAAAGGGGAGGGTGCAAATATGGCGGAATATACATTAACCATAACGAATAAGGTGGGATTTAGCTATTACACCACAATCAACGTGGACGAGGTGGTGGAGCTGGGGGAAAGTTATAATATAATAGCCGGGGGGACGGAAATATATCTGCCTAAGGATAATACCCTGCGGGGGGATAATTATTTATATTATAGGGACGGCGGCGTGGAGGTATACCTAGAGTATATACTTGCGGTTTAACGACAAGCGAGATGTAAAGTGTTATAGTAATGGTGGGGAGAAAGTTATCTCCTCACTTTCTATTCTCGGGGAAGCCCATAAGTCTATCATATATACTCATAGGGGCAAAAACGAGATTCCAAGAACCTCTTGCATTTTTTGCCTATCGAATGTACACGATTTCTGAAAAACAGGGGTCAAAATGTACACGATTTCTGAAAAATGTCAAAAACATCGTGAACCTTACGCATTTAAATTTTTAGGAGGATAATAATGCCAGATTCATTCATGAACATGCGAACCGGAGATGTTACGGAAGATGTGGTGGAGCTAAGGACTTTACAGCAACAGCAGCGTAACAGTAACTACAGTCAATCCCTAAAGAAGCAGAAAAAATTAAATAAACTTATCTATCAGCATTGTGGGGGATTTTTCTTTTATAAGTATACGGATCTTCTCAATGTAGTGGAAGGCAATACGGCTATAGCTTTTAGATTCTTATATCTATGTGCTTGTGCGGACAAGGATGGATATTTTATAAAGTACGGCAATGAGTATTGTAAGACCAGAGACGACTTCACTTACATATTTGACAAACCATTGCGAAGCACCCGGAATTATGTGGACGAATTAACTAAGCACAATTTAATAAGCAAAGCCGAGCAAGGGTATAAATTAAATCCAGATTACTACTCGTGTGGAATATTAGATGATACATTTAAGAAGCAGAGTGCGCGGACATTTAGAAATGCCATCAAGGATTTATATAATAATTCTGATCCTAATGAACATAGTACCATTGGGGAATTACTTAAGTTTATTCCTTATCTGAATATCTATAACAATACACTGTGTTGGTACACCGAGGAAGCTTCGGTGGAAAAAATGCAGCCATTGACCATACAGGAGATTCGTCATATACTGCGACAGAATTCAAACTATGGATATGTGGTGGAGGAAAAGTTAGAAGAGTTATTTGTTAAAGGTGAGCCAGTGTTTGGAAAGTTTGAGGCGGCGGGGGAATATCATTATATTATAAATCCAAGATTACTATATCGCGGTAATGATCCGCGGGATTTACAGAAGGTTATTGATCACTTTGATATATCTAAATACCAGTATCTTAATAGAGTTAAGAAAAGGAAGCTAAAGGTATAAATTAATCTTTAACAGGAGGTATTATTAATTGTCAGAATACGGAATCAAAATACTTAATTACACAGCTGGCAGTATATTTGAAGTTACACAGGGGGTGCGTGTCAAATATGACACCACTCCCGCTATGCTTACTAACAGTCTCTTTAAAGACTTCTTAATGGCAAATGGTTTAAAGCTATGGAAGGAAGAATCAACCCGAGATATTATCTGTATTGATTATAAGTATGGAAGCTGCTCATATGAGGAAGCGGTCAAGCGTGTGCAAAAATCTATTTCGCAGAATCGCATCGAGCGTAAGATTGCGAAGTCGCACGGAATCAAACATCAGATACAGGAAGCCGAAGACCGGAAACACAATCTGGCAAGGCGAGTGCAGATGATCGAAAATAACAAAGATAACTACATTCGAAAGACGGCGGACGAAATCCGAATAGATCATTATGTTAACGGCGTTGATATTAAGTACCCGAAGTATAATAAGAAGACCAAGCAGTGGGATATTGAAACTATACATTATAAAATGCTCTACCGTACCCCGGGCAAGGCAAAGAAAGGTTCGTGTATGTTTATCCGCTCTTCTTTATGGAAGAAAGCTCACGACTTTCTGTGGATGGGGTTGAAGCTGCCGAAGAAGAACGCACCTATAGTGGAGATTGGAGCGTACTCTTCTCTCATCACCAGTTCTATCGAAGGTAAGGTTCAGATTGATCCTGATGAAGTATTAATTCTTCAAGACGTAGATTCTTCATTTATTGCCAAGGTGCTCAGTGTCGAACTTGACAAAGTTAAACATTGTCATGCTATTGAACGTGATGGTTATAAAGTTAAGAATACTCTCTTCGACGGTCAAGCACTTATAGATGAATCAATATTCCCAGAATGGGGAAACGGTTATGTGTTACTAAGGCAACACTTCTTTAAGGCGGCGGCATTCTGTACGAAGATACAGAAATTCTTTAAGAATTATTTTGGAGATAAATATGAAACCGCTACCGTAACTGATATGTGGGGAAATGAACATCTGGCAAAAAATATAAAGCTTATCACTACTGATAACGCATGTAAATGGTTAAAGTTTCCAATTGATTATAATTATTGGTCTGATAGAGTGCGCGAGAATGGGGCGTGGTTTGGAATTGTAAAGACCGCCCACCGAAGTAAGCTTGGCGACAAACAGCGTATGAGTTATCAAATGGTTAATGCTCTCACTATAGATTCTATGGAAGATGTATTAAAGGATAGCGTTGAGTATGTCGAAAGTTTGAAAACTGATGATAATGTTTTCTTTGATTATCTAAAAAGAGCTGCAAACTTTTCTAACGACTTCGAGGTATTGGTGGCACTATGTAAGCACAATCCCGACTTTGTTAACTGCGATTATTTCCGGGAGAGGCGCAACACTATTATAAAGAATTATCTTAAAGACCTGAAGTCTGGGCATATAATTCAGGATGCAGATAATCTTACCATCGTCGGCAACCCATATGGAATGTTACTACATAGCGTAGGTGAGGACGCACTACAAGATCCTACATTTGAAAATATAGATGGTGGTATCCAATGTTGGACAAAGCGTTTTGGTGAGGGAGAATATCTAGCAGAGTTTCGTTCACCATTTAATAGTTGTAATAATCTCGGTTATCTGCAAAATCATTATCACCCTTATTGGGATGAATACTTTAACTTTGGCAAACAGATTATTGCAATTAATATGATCAATACCGACTTTCAAGACAGAAACAATGGCAGCGATCAAGATTCTGATAGTATATATGTGACCAACCAACCTAGTGTAGTGGAACATGCTAAGTATTGCTATTCCCACTACCCTACTATTGTTAACAATATTCCTAAGGAAAAGAATGTATACAGTCGAGATATTCGTAACTTTGCCATTATAGATAATAATCTATCGGCTGCACAACTTGATATTGGAGAATCATCTAATGTGGCACAGATAGGATTGAGTTATACATATAATGACTTCGGTAAAGAGTTTGGTGGATATGTGGCAATCCTCGCCGTTCTCGCCCAGTGTGCTATCGACAACTGTAAGCGTCGCTACGACGTAGATATCCATTCGGAGATTATCCGTTGTAAAGAAGAAATGAATATTAAAGAGTTTGGATATCCGAAGTTCTTTGGACTGATCAAACCGGAAGTTCGGAATAAGATAAATCCTAATGTTGTATGTCCAATGAATGAAGTAAGCAAGATAAAAATAAACCGAGTACACTACTCTGTTCCTGCAATATCTATACAAGAGTTCTTCATCAAACACGAAGACAAACCTTATATGAAGAGATGTCGTCAGGTTGAAGAGCTTATTGAAAAGTATTCGTTAAAATTATATACGACGCAGATTGATTGTAATTCGGACTATGAAGATTGGATATTACTAAGAAGCGACTACGACAAGTTAATTGAAGATATCCGCAGATTAAATCTTTCAGATAAATATGTAGGGTTAATGTCGTGGCTGATCAACAGGGCGTTTTTAATCACCTCAAAAATACAGGGGAAGTCTGATGTTATCGACACTAAACTTAGTAAAAATCGCCCAATACTACTCAAGATATTGTATGATTTAAACCCAAAAATGTTTAAAAAGTGCTTTAAAACCGTACCTACAAACGTATAAATTAAAATTAAAACACAAGGACTTCTCGTCTTTTTTGACAATGTTCGTAGGGAATATATGAGGGGAAGGGAAAATCCCCAACAACTTGTAAGGAGATAAACGGATGAAGAATAATATTTATCACTCTTTCGCCGAGTATGCGGAGAGTGAGTACAACATGAAACCATTAACAGGCAGAACTCGCGACAAACAGAAGCTCGCTGCACAGCGTGAAAAGTTTTTAGGAGTATGTCCATTTTGTAAGAAGCCCAATAAATTCATAGTGGGTACAAATGTAGTTGTATGTGCTAATGAAGAATGCAAGGGTAAGAAGATTACCGTTAAGGACGAAGACGGTACGGAGTTTGTGAAATATATTCCATATTCGAGAACCTTAGATTCTAAAGGTATGGAAATTGGTAATGTGTTGTTTGATGAATAAAAGGAGAATGAAATGAAGAATGAATTAATCAACGTCGAAAATTTCGTACGTGAAATTTCTAAACAGACTGGGTATTCTCAGAGAGCTATAAGTGAAGTTCTTGAGTGTGCTGAGGAAGTTATGATCGACACAGTTAAGAGTGGTAAAGATTGTAAGATATTTAAGAGTCTTACTATTACACCTACTGTCAGACCAGCTGGATCTGGTAGGAATATTGCAACCGGGGAGAAACTTCAGATTCCCGAAATGACAATACCAAAGGCAAAATTTTCTAAGGCTTTTAAAGATAGTTTGAATAAATAATACCTCCTTATACTTACCCTCGCCCCATAGTGGGCGGGGCGTATCCAATAAGAGGTAACCAAAGGAGGTAAACGGTAATGGGAATGGAAGGACTAGATTTTGTTGTTCCAACAGTTGAAAGTAAGGGTGACGTATCTACAATGCAGCTACCTGATATAGACCAATATAATTATTGGAATCTTTTAAATAATAGAATAATAACCCTTGACGGAGAAATTACGGATTGGGATTATTGTGTTGTTAAAACTATAATACAGATTAATATTATGGATAAAGGAATTGATTTGGATAAACGTAAGCCGATTATCTTTTTAATTAATTCCAATGGCGGTCTGCTCGATATAACTAATTCAATTATTGATACTATTGCAGCAAGTCAGACTCCTGTATGGACGGTTAATATGGGCAATGCTCTTTCTGGCGGATGTATGATATTCCTTGCCGGAGAAAAGAGATTTGTAACATCTAACTCGTGGGCAATGGCACATGCTGGTAGTGGCGGAGTTCAAGGTAACTATTCTGAAACTCAAGAAGCCACAAAGGTGTGGGCAGCTCAAGTTAAACGTATGGGCGAATATATAATGAGCCGTACTGGAATAGATAATAAGACATATAATAAGTATAAGAATAAGGATTGGTACTTAAATGCAGACCAGCAGATAGAGTTTGGATTTGGTACTGATAAATTAGAATCTATAGATCAGATTATAGGGGTGGAATAATCCATCCCTTTTATTTTGAGTAAAAGGAGAATTATTTATTATGATACAAATCAAAGAGACAACTAATAAGTCAATAACAATTAAGGATGCATATATGGATAACGCTGCTCTTCTTGAGGAAGACGGTACGGCAGTTGATTTTTATGGGCTTCTTCAGCGAACATTCGGGGATGGCGCACAGTTCACAATTAAAGTGTCTACAAAGGTGGACAGAGATCTTAACGGATAGGTGGTGATTCTGTGGTCGAATTAAAGAAGTTGGAGAACGAAAACGAAGAGCAGTATATATGGCGTGTTGGTCAGATGAAAGAATCTGGATTATTAAATATGGATTGGGATGAACTTACCGATTATATTAATAGAGAATGGCGTGATGATGAATCCGAATATCGTTGTTCTTCTTCTTATCGAAAGCCATATACTCAAGCAAAGCGTTTTTATGAGGCTGGAGTATTTAGTAGGTTCAGTGAAGACGATTATACGGAAAAATTAAATGATCAGAAACGCGAGTTGGAAAAAGCAAAGGTTGCCTTTAGAGACGAGCGCAACGATTGGAACAAACAGAACCGCATTGAAGCTCGCGTTGAGGAAACTCTTAATAATTTAGAACGTGAATTAAAAACGATTGGAGAATCGTGTTTTATCATAGATGATACCCCAGAAGAATTTGAAAGCGACAATTCGTTGATAGTAATGTTATCTGATTTACATACGGGACAAACGTTTGATAGCCCGTTTGGTAAATATAATACAGATATATTAAAAGACAGGATGTCTCAATTATTAAAGAAAACTATTAAGATTGGTAAACTGCATAAATCAGTTATGATTAACGTAGTTCTTCTTGGTGATCAGATTAGTGGTAATATTCATAATACTATTCAAGTATCTAATAGAGAAAATGTAATCGAACAAGTAAAAATAGCTTCGGAAATAATTACATGGTTTTGTGTTGAACTCGCCAGAGTTTTCCCATTCGTACATGTCTATGAGTGCGCGGGAAATCATAGTCGTTTAGTATCTAATAAAGATGCGGCTATTCACGATGAGCGATTAGATAATCTTATTACGTGGATAGTAAAACAAATGACTTCTCATATAGATACAATTAAAATTCATGATTGTGGTTATAATCGTATAGATTCAGGTATATCAACATTTGATTTATATGGAAAAGAATATGTAGCAGTACATGGTGATTACGATGTACTCAACAAGACTGGAGTTGGAAACCTAAGTATGATGCTTGGACAAATTCCATATGCAATATTAAATGGACATAACCACTATCCTTCTAACACTGACATTAATGGTGTTAAAGTAGTTCAAGGTGGTTCGATGGCTGGATCTGGAGATGATTATACTATAGAGAAAAGATTGTCTGGTAAACCAAATCAAACAGTTTTAGTTTGTAATGAAAATGGTATAGATTGTATTTATAACATAGAATTAAACTAATAATCCCCCTTCCATAGGGTTAATTATTTTTAAGTAAAAGGACGAGACTTAGATTCTCGTCCTTTTATTTATGTGGAGGTGTTTTAAATGTTAAATGGAATAGATATTTCAAAATGGCAAGCGGGAATAAACCTTAATGCTATCAACTTTGACTTCTGTATTGTTAAAGCTACAGAAGGAATCACATACGTTGACCCGTATTGTGACAAGTATGTTCAGCAGCTTATCAAGATGGGCAAGCCGTGGGGATTTTATCATTTTGCAAGACCGTATAACGATCCGATTAAAGAAGCTGATAGTTTTATAAAGAATACAGAAAACTATTTTGGACATGGCATTCCGATGCTTGATTGGGAAGCAGAAAACAAGTGGGATGTATCATGGGCAAAGAGGTGGCTTGATAGAGTTGCTCAGAAGACTGGTGTTAAACCATATATATATATGTCTCAGTCTGTAGCGAATAGTTATAATTGGTCGTCTGTAGCAAATGCTGGATATAAGCTTTGGGTTGCTAAATATAGAGATAATAATGTTGACTATAATTATAATATGGCTAACGCTGGAAGTAAGCCAAGTGTTAAATGGTGGTCTGGATATATTATGTGGCAGTGGACTTCTTCAGGAAGACTTGATGGGTATAGCGGCAACCTTGATTGTAATGCCTATTATGGAACTCTTGAAACTTGGAAAGCTGATGCTGGAGTAGTCGAGGAAAATCATAATACAGTTCCAGATGAGAAACCTCCAGTTGTCGAGGAAAAGCCTACCCCAGAAGAGGTCGCTCAGTATATAGCTGACGGCACTCATGGTTGGCTTGGTGTTAACGGCGAGGAGAGATGGACTAAATTAACTACGCTTGGTTACGACGCTATGGCTGTACAAGGTATGGTTGATGTAATTATGCACAATAGGGAAATTAAAGAACAGTATTATACCGTTAAGGCTGGCGACAATCTTACTAAGATTGCTAAGAAATACGGTACTACTGTTGCAAAGCTTGTATCTCTCAATGATATTAAAAATCCGAATAAGATTTATGTCGGACAGAAACTTAGAGTTAAATAACAAGCAATATATGGCGTGTTAACACTAATATTAGACTTTAATTAGACATATTTGTCTAGTTATATAAAACAGTATGGTGACGGAATGAGTAGACGTTAATCAGATATAGTGAGGTTACGACAGCACTAATATATCATGCGGGGTTCAAATCCCCGCCCATACTAACAACGCCCCTTGCGGGTATTAATCTTATGACAATAGCTGCCTACTATGAAACGTAGGGGCGGATTCTAGTTAGTATACATGGCGTGGGAGTACTAGACAATCCCACGCTAATTGACGCGGAGCATAACGACGGACGTTTGCCAGCCTCATAAGCTGGAGGTTGCAGGTTCGAATCCTGCCTCTCGCTAATGTATTGAAGTAAAACAAATGTTTTCTTGTAGGGGCATGCGACATGGCGGTCGTATGTTCTGATTTCTTTTTTATAAATCGCCAAGAAGAACAGAAGACATTCGGAAGTCATGAGCCGGATGATGTGGTAACTGACCTCTCCACTCTTCTGTTCTTCTATTTTTATTATGGAGGTCAGAGAAAGAGGTCGAAATGATAGGAATTTATAAGATAACAAATAAAATTACTAATAAATCATATATTGGACAGTCAACAAATATTAAAAAACGTATCACAAATCATTGTAGTGTATATAATAATCCAAATGATCATTGTTATGAATATCCTCTATATCAAGATATGAGGAAATATGGAATTGATAATTTTAAATTCGAAGTAATAGAAGAATGTCAAAAAGAATTGTTAAATGTCAGAGAAATATATTGGATTGCGAAATTTAATACTTTTGACAACGGATATAATCAAACAGAAGGTGGCGATCATGCTACTAATTATTATAAACTCAATAAATATCAATTACAATATATTACATTAGAACTTAAAAATACAAAAATGTCAATTCAAGAGATTGCAGATAAAAGGGGTATATCATACGAAATGGTTCAAGGAATAAATACCGGAAGATATTGGCATAGGGAAATTGATTATCCAATAAGAAAAACAATAAGTGATAAAAATTATTGTATAAAATGTAGAAAGAAGATAGAAAAGAGATCTCAGTATTGCATGGAGTGTTATAAAAAAGAGTTTTATGTTCAACGACCAACTTGTTCAGAATTGATCAAACTTATGTATTATTATTCTAAAGAGGCAATTGGTCGAATGTACGGAGTAACAGGCAGTGCAATAAAAAAATGGTGTATTGGTTATGATATACCATATAAGAAAAAAGAATTATTTAAATACATTGAAGATAATAATATTGTAATAAACTAACAACAATGCCCTCCGTTATTCTTCGGATAGTACGGTGAAAGACAGATGTTTGCGGACATGTGACAAGTAGAGATGCGTCTTAAAGTCTTAATGCGAAAGGTAAAAATAAAGTGACATATTTGGCATATTAATAACTGTATTTATTATTAAAACGACAAATTTGGCACGTTAATTAATTATGAATAAAAGGATGGTGACTTTTGTGGCTACTAAAGTTATGCGTAAAGTCGGTGAAAAGACTGTTGATAACAGTGTTAACAAAATCACCGGACTTAAACCTATAAAGGAACAAATAGATAAGATACAAAAATTATTTGATAAGTTAGAAGACAAAGATCAACTACAATGTCTTGAGGCGTTAGGAGTTGGTTCAAAATATTATACTTGTCAGCATTGTGGAAAAGTAAAAAAGAAGAATGATTTCTACTCTTCTACTGCTCCTAATTGTGCAAGTGGCATCACTAACGGATGTAAAGATTGTGCTGCTGATGTGGCTATGCCAATGGTTAACGGCGAGAAACAGCAACCCACAAAGAAGACTGTAGATGATGCTTGTTATTTTCTTGACAAGCCGATGCTAGACTCAGTTTGGGATTCTTCATTACTCGAAGCAGCTAACTCTGCTACTGGCAAATATAAGACAAACGTGTGGGCAAGCTATATAAAGAATGTGGCTATGCCACAGTATTACACCTATACATATAGGCAGTCAGATAATTATACTGGCGGCATGTTAAGTATTGGAGATATGGCAGAAGATGCTCTTCCGAAAGATCAGGAAATACTTGATCAGTTTGAAAAGAATAAAAATGATGTATTGCGGTTGTTAGGCTATCTACCTTTTGATAAGGAGAAATTAGCCGATCAGCCGTTTTTATATTCTCAGCTTATTGGTTTCTTGGATTCTGATGAAAACGGTAATGATGATATGATGAGGACTTCATCCATTATCAGTATTGTCAGAGGATTCTTACAGATTAATCAGATTGATGATATGATTGCTGATTTAGTTCAAGACCCAAGGAATGCTGAGAAAAATATTGCAACGGTTAAAGCTCTTCAAGAGATGAAGAAAAACATTACTATGAATGTCACTAAACTTGCGGAGCAAAGCTGTATTTCACTTAAGAATAGTAAGAACTCTATTAAGGGTGAGAATACATGGACTGGCAAGATTCAGAAGATTAAAGATTTAAATCTTCGTGAAGGACAAGTAAATGGATTTGATATAGCCACTTGTCGTGGTATGCAGCAAGTCCAAGAAATATCTGATGCTTCAATTATGAAACAGTTGGCACTAGATGAATCCGAATGGGCTGACATTGTTGCCACTATGCGAGTTGATAATCAAACATTACGCAAAGAAAGAGATGCTTTTAAAGAAATAAATAGATTGCTACTAAGAGAAAATCTCGACTTAAAAGATTATTTAGGTGAGCAAGGTATAGATATTTCAAGTAATCTACATGACCTAAAGGAACTTTATTCTCCGTTCTCTTCTACCGAAGAAGAGGTAATTGAAGAGGAGGTGTCTGAGGATGAGTCAGATATGGACACCGAATAGTTTTGATTATGATTTGCAATACGACAAAGATTTTTATAAAGACTATGGGATATTTGTAAAACCAATTGATTATCCGATGTCTACAAGAAAGATTGAAGCATTACAGGCAATTGCCATGATGCAGAAATATTTTCAGTGTAACCCCGTAGCGGGTATAGATTTTTGGTTTAATATAGAGTTGTTGGATTCGCAAGCTTTGGCAGTCCAACGTTCGTGGAACTGCCCAAATGTCCTCATAGTTGCAACCCGTGGATGGGGAAAGTCAACTGTTATAGATTTGGAAACGATGATGAAAGATATGTGTTTCTGCAACTATTGGACATATATTGCTTCGGGTTCAGGATCTCAGGCGGAACAGACATTTACGACTCTTGAGCGTATTGCAAATGACAATATAGATACTTTTGCGGGATCAACCGGAAAGATATTTAAAGATGAAATAAAAATAAAGAATGCAGCTGGAGACGGCTTTAGTCATTCTTCTAATGGTTTCAATTATGAGGTTTATAATGGGTCGATGACTCAAACGCTTAATAGTAATATAGATAAGAAAAGAGGTATGCGTGGTAACGTAATCTTCGATGAAAGTGGATTTTTATCGGAAGAAATGATGAACGTATATTCGGCTTTTGCAATTGTCAACAAAAGCTTAAAGACTGGTAAGGATGCAAGTGGACGTTCGATCGATCCTATCAGACAACGAACATTTGCCACAGATATACCAAACCAAAAATTCTATATTAGTAGTGCGTCTTCGACTGACACAAAGTTTTATTCTTTATACAGAGACTTTTCAAAACGTCAGATTATGGGCGACCCAGACTATTGTGTTCTTCATATAGATTGCGAACTTGCATTTAGACCTACTCTGCATGGAGAAGTTATTGCTCCACTACTCTCGCGCTCTACCGTTGAATCTGAAATGAGAACGAATCCTGAAAAAGCGAGACGTGAATATTACTGTCAGTTCACTACTGAGGCTGGTTCTGATGCAATCGTTAAACGTGGCGTTATTACTCGTAATGAAGAAACACGTAAACCAGTGCATTGTAATGAAACCGGAAACAAGAAATATGGATTATTCTATGACCCGGCTAGACAAATGGATAACTCATTTATTCTTGTAGCCGAGTTTTATGATTATATACAAAAAGATGGAACTATAGATAAGCGAGCAAAAATAGTTAATGGTGTTAATCTTCTTGACGTTGGTAAGAAGATTAAATCTCCGATGAGAACCCCGGATCAGGTTGAGTATTTAAAACAGATGATACTTGATTATAATGCGGGTGCTGACGGATATGAAAATATAGTTGGCATTTGGATTGATGCGGGATCTGGTGGAGGCGGCGTTAATATAGCCGATTATCTTATGGCAGATTGGGAAACTGCGGATGGCATGGTTCATAGAGGGCTTATAGATAAAGAGTTTTCTGCGGATTATGTAAATAGGTTTCCTAATGCTGTTAATAAGGTTCATCTTATGAGTCCATCTAAATATAAATCTGAAATGTATGAAGCATTAATTGAAATGCTTACGCAAGATAAGATTAGCTTTACAAGTACTTATGATAATAAAGATTATTTAACTGTATTTGATGTTGACCAAGAGAAGTTAGATGCAGAACGTGAAAAAATAGTTGAAAAACTTAAGAAGAATAAGAAACTTAACGAAAAAGAATTTGAAGAAAAGTTACAGGAGGAACTTGATAAAGTTCAATCTGTTAATACTAAAACTATTAAATTAGATTGGAAGGATAAGATTGCTCTTGCTAACATAGACGGACTTAAAGAGGAGCTTGTGAACATGGTGAGAAAAAAGCGTGAATCTGGCAAGGACTCATTTGAACTCACTCCTGAAAAAGCAAACAAGATGCATGATGATCGTGCTTACACATGTTGTATGCTCGGACACGCATTAATGGAAGAACGTCGAAAACTTTTACTTCAAAAACCTAAGTCTAATAAAAACGATTTATTAAATAAGCTTACCTCTCAAATACGTGGAGGTATAGCTACAAATAAAAAATGAAAGGAGACGCACAATGGCGGAGAAGAAAGAGATTGACGCAAAAAGCGTCTCAAAGAAGAAAACAACTACCGTGAAGAATAGTGTCGGCAGACCTAATCAATCGGTGGCTGCTATTAGAGAACAACATAAATTTGAAGAAGAAAAAAGGAAACAACATTACGCCAATGCTAAAGAAGAAAAGGTAATGCGTACCGTTAGAGATATCTCTCAGAATATTTCTAACCCATCTTTACAGACTGTTACCAGAGATACGGTAAGAGGTTATCTTACTGGAAATATATATAGTAATGCGAAGAATCTTATTAATGCATCGCGTTATCTTTTTTATAGGTCACCTATATATAATAAGATGATTTATACGATTGCCGGGATGTATTGTTTAGATTGCCGTATGATTACACCAACCTATTCATTTGTTAAAGGAATGGATTCTAATAAAGCATTGAAACAATACGAAGATACATTAAATTTTATGGATATACTAAGTCTTCAGAATAATATGAATCCTGTATTGGTAAATACTTGGTTAGATGATATTTCATTTAATCTATTCTTTAAGGATGATTATGGTTCAACGTTTTGGCGCATTGACCCTAACGAGGCAATTATAGATAGCGTGTATATGCACAAAGGCGGATGGTGTTACGGATTCGCCATAGATATGTCAAAGTGGAGATCTACTCAAAGACAGCAATTGATTGAATGGTTGGGTGAACCCCTTGTTTCAATGTGGAAAGAATATCAAAGTAGCGGTGTTAAATATGTTCACGTACCAGCTGAATATAGTATGGTATTGAAATTCCATACGGATATGATGGATGCTATTATTCCTCCGTTACTTCATGATTTAATTCCATTGGCTAATCTTAATGACCTTTCTGATACTCAAGCTTCAGCGGATGAATTATCTTTTTATAAGATGATATATCTTCCAATGTCGGTTATATCTGGTGCTAAAAATCCTGATGAATTTCAAATAACGCCAGATATTTTAGTTGATTATTTTCAGATTATGGTTGACAATGCTGTGCCTAGTGGAATATCGACGGCGGTAATTCCGGGAGATGAATTAAAAACAATTGATTTTTCAGATAATGTTTCCGAAGATGTCAATAGAGTTGAGAATTCCCAACAGCAGATTCTTGGTTCTGCGGGTGGCATAGGTGCGTTACTTAATGGTAATAAGTTAGTTAATAACTCTGCACTTATTAAAGCTGCTCTCAAATCTGAATCAGCCTATGTATTGAATAGTATATTACCTCAGATTGAAACATGGGTTAATCTTCAGCTTTATATGAACGTGTCAAATCCATGCGTTGTTAATCTTCTTCCGGTTACAATTCATACTAAAGAAGATTATGCTAAATCTATGCTTGAAGCATGTCAATATAGTTATTCGTATAGACTTGCATACGGAACACTTATGGATATTTCAGAGAGAGATACAATGGCTAGTCTTATGTTTGAGACTCAAGTATTAGGACTTCAAAATCTTATGCAGTATCCATTACAGAGTTCTTATACTACAAGTAATGATGGCGAAGGTGGTGCTCCTGAAAAAGACGTAACAGAACTTACTCCTGAAGGGGAACGATCTCGTAATAAATAGTTTATCTAATTATATATAAGGGGACAATGGATAGCACTTCTTTCCCTAGTGGGGGACATTAAATATACCATGAACGCTCGGCAATAGGTGATATGTTGTCAGCTATCCAATATAGGAGTCGGCAACCTTAACCGACAGTATCGAGGTAAACGAAGTTACCGTAATGCGTGACAACTCTACTGGTGGGAAATCTCGTCCACCTTAAAATATTAGTGAGAGCGTTAGAGTCATTTACTGATGGCAAGGAAAGTGTGCAGGGATATAAGAGGTTATACCCAATTATACCCTTAGAGACGGTGCGGTAGGTGTCCCACGACCTACAGCCAAGAACGGTGGATTATGAACGAAAATTAAATTTTCAGCGGTGACGATGCCAGCATCAACGCCGTTCTTTTACTCTCCTATCCTTTTGTGTAGGTTGAGCCGAGATTTCGTAATGAAAGTTACGTTTTCGTATACCTATGTACTATGAGTACAAAAGAAATCCTCCGTTGGTATAACTGACGGCGGTTTTATTATTTTCGAAGAAAGGAGGTAAGCCGTGAAGAAGATGCTATACCTCTCTGACTTATATAATTTTTTTGTTAGTCAGAATAAAAGTGTAAAGTTTAATTCTAAGGACGAGGATAAAACAATTGTTGTTCATGTAGATGAGCCTTTTACATATAGTGAATCTGAAGATGATGATTTGAATTTATATTGTCCTATCAGATTATGTCATACAGAAAAAAATGTTAATCAAACATTTATATCAGAAAAAGCAATGGAGTCTGCTATTCCAAGCGCATACAATATGCCAATACTTGGATATATATATAACGATGGCGAAAAAGATGTTTTTGCCAGTCATGAATTTTTCATTAATGATGATGGTGAAACTGTTTATGAAGAAGTTCCGGTTGGAACTATACCAGAGTCAGCAAAGCTTGAATTAGTTTATGATGAAGAAATGAATAAGACCTATGTTGATGGTACTGGCATAATTTGGAAAACATATAGTAAAGCTGCTGAAATAATTGAACGAGAGCAAAGACTTTCTGTAAGCGTGGAACTCTTCGTCGATGAGCTTTCCTACGATTCCAAAGAAAAAGTTCTTTGTATAGATAAGTTTAGATTTAGCGGAGTTACAATTCTTCAAGAAGATAGAGATACGGGAGAAGAAGTTAAGCCGGGAATGGTCGGTGCAAATATTTCTATTGCTGATTTTAGTGCGGAGAATAATAGCGTATTCTCTCAGAATGAAAAGGTTATTAAGTTACTGTCAGAACTCAATGAGAAGCTTGACGGTCTTAATATAGATAACTCTAGTAGAAAGGAGGAAACCGAAGACCTTATGAAGAAGAAATTCGAAAAGGAAGTAACTGAAGAGGAAATCAAGGACTCTCCTTCTACGGAAGTTTTTGATGAAGAACCAGATGGAGAAGGTGGAGATGATCCTAATGATGTAGATTATTATGAAGATCCTCAGAATGGCGAAGGTGGCGACGCGCCAACTGGAAATGATAATCCAAGCGGAGATAATCCGTCTAGCGGTGATACACCAGCTACTAATGATGATCCAACTCCAAGTGGTGGAGATGATCCAACTCCAAGTGGCGGTGGCGACCCAACACCAAGTGGCGGAGACAATCCAGCTCCTTCGGGTGATGGAGACGACGATGATAGTGGTGATGATAGTGGCGACAACGAACTTACTATTCCACTTGGTCAGCGTGATGATGATGACACCGCTGGTGGTTCAAAAAAGAGTTATTCAGTTTCAGTAACTAATGGAGATATAACTAAGCAGTTTTCAGTAAGTCTCCAAGATAAGATTTCTGCACTCTATAATCTTGTTAATGATACTTATTGCGAACAGGACGGCGTTTATTATGACGTAGAAGTGTTTGATGAAGATAAATATATCATAATGAGTTCTTGGTGGGGCGGAGACGCTTATAAGCAGTCTTATAAAGTTAAGAAAGATGTTTATTCTCTCGTTGGCGATAGAGTTCGTGTTAAGGCTGTTTGGTGTACTGAAGATGAAGAGAAGGCTCTTGATAGCATGAGATCCAACTACTCTTCTATTGTTGATGAACTTGCATCATTTAAGGCAGAGCCTGAAAAGGAAGCTGTACTTGCTGAAGAGTGTTATGCTCAGATAGCAGACACAGACGCATTTAAAGAACTTTCTAAGAAAGAAAATCACTTCTCTATGTCTGTTGATGAAGTTAGAGCCGAGGCTGATAAACAGCTACTCGAATATGCTAAAGGACATAAGATAGAGTTTTCTGCCAACGAAGAAAAGAAACCTGTTGGCACAAAGAGAGTCGGAAATCCGTTAAAGAAAGCTGCTCCGGGAAGTGGCAGATACGGAAGTTTATTTAGTTAAAAATTAAATATTTATATAGAAAATTCAAAGACCGTATAGGTCTTATTTTTTTGTCAAAAATTTTGAAAGGAGAATAAAATCATGGCAATTGATTTCACAAAGAACGCAACTCATGCCGTAGCGTTCCCATCAAAAGTAGCTAGTGCTATGGGACAGTATGGACATGTAATAAATTTTAAGCTTCTTGCTAATGCTGACAATGGCGTACTTGGAACAAAAGGTGATTATGTATCATTCGATCAGTATAAGCGTGTAGAAGTTGCCGATAACAAGGTTGAAGGTGTAATTAGAGAGATTAATAATTCTGAGGGCGGAAGCTATGTTGAATTTACAAAGCTCGACGGACAAATTTTCTTTGTATATAACACACCAAAGAGTCCTTATCCAGAGGCAGAGCTTAGAGATGAAGCTCTCTTTTATAATGCTAATGGTGATGTAACTCAGGGTATGGAGCTTCACCTCGGTGATGTTGTGTCACTATCAGATGCAGCTTTCACAGGAACTCCAGCAGAGGGCAAGACAGTTAAGTACAGTGCTGGCAAGTATGTTGTTCAGCCGTAATTCGAGGAAAGGAGGAAAAAATAATGGCTAAGAATTTTGATGCACATACAATGGCTGTATTTTCAGCTAACAACACAGATTATGATTCAATATCAAATCTTATGACAGACGTAGCTCTTGGTCGCGAGATTTATGACGCTGAGTCAGGTAGAGTAATCTCAAAGCAGGAAGCTAATGCTAAGATCCTCGACTTTTCTCGTCAGGTACTTGGTATAACAGATATTAAGGATAAGAAAGAAGTTCGTAGAGCTATCAGAGATCATGGTAGAGCTTGGTATGATATTATCGAGGATACAGTTGATACTGTAATCGATGTTGACTTCCAAGAGTCAGATTTCTTCAATGCACTCGTTGATAGAAAGACAATCGCTTATGGCGACAGACAGGATTTCGTTGTTGAGGATGAGGACGCACTCTTCTCAATCGCTAAGGCTGGCGAATCACATCATGATCACATTCTTCAGAGACTTCGTGGAAGAAGAACAATTCCTGTAGAGACAGATCTCTGGGTAGTTAAGATTGGTGCAGACATCAATCGTTACATCCTTGGTGATGTAGATTGGTCTAAGTGGATTTCCAATATTGGACGTTCATATATTGCAATGATCGAGGAAGAGACATACGCAACACTCGGTTCTGCTATTACACAGCTTCCAGCTCAGTTTAAGGGAACTGGTACTCTTGATTCTACAAATAAGGCTTCATTCGATGGAATTGTTGAAGCTGTTTCTGCTGCTAACAATGGTGCAGAAGTTGTTATCATGGGTACAAAGTCTGCTCTTGCAGCAATTAGCGGAATGGCTAATGTTAACTGGGCAGCTAAGGATCAGAGAGATTCTGTAATGAATACTGGTAATATCGGTATTTATGAGGGTACAAGACTTGTTACTATCCCTAATAGATTTAAGGATAAGAGTATGACAAACTATGTATTCGACACAGATAAGCTTTACATCATGCCTGTTATTGGCGATGCTGGAAAATTCATTAAAATGCTAGACGAGGGTGATACCGAGATCGTAGAACATCTGGAGAAAGGCGAGATTTACACATCTGATCTTCAGACATATGAAGTACAGAGAAGACTTGGATTCGCACTTGTTCTCGGAAGATATTTCGGTTATTGGGATATCTAAGATAAAACAATTAAAGGGGAGGATTATTCCTCTCCTTTTTATGATTAAAAGGAGAATTAATTATGGCTAGAAAAGCAATGACTAAAACAACTACTGTTTTAGAGACAGAAGAAATAAAAACTGAAGAGGTTAAGCAGATAGAACCAAAACATGAACCAAAGAAGTTTAATCCTAATGATCCGGTAAGATGTCAATCAGTAACTCAGGGTACATTATTTGTAGACGGTTTAGTAACAAATATGAAGTACAACTTTGTAGAGTATGGCATTGAAGGAGATATTCTTTATAGGGATCTTGTATCACTTGTAGTTTCAAGAAACAAAGCTATTTTTAAGCCTCGTATAATTGTATTAGATGAGGACTTTATAGCTGAGTACCCGGAACTTCGTAAGTTTTATAAAGAGCATTTTGCCACAAAGAATATTAAGGAGATACTTAATCTTCCTGATTATGAAATGAAGGAAGCAATTAGTAAACTTCCAAAGGGTGCAGTTGAATCACTTAAGTCTATAGCTGTCAATCAGATTGTGTCTGGAGAAATTGATAGCATCAGAAAAATCAAGGCACTTGATGAAGCGTTTGGTACTGATCTTAGTCTGCTGAATGAGCTTCTGTCTAATTAATCTAAGGGAGGTGTGAATATGACCTCTTCCTATAATGATATATATTCACGCTTCTTAAATAAGATTCGTGACTATGATTTAGCAGGGCTTCCTGAGCCTAATGCAACAGAGGAAATGCGGGAATGGCTTCAATCCGCATTATCTCATTCTTATATATATAGAATATTCAATTCATTTTCGGCGGATGATGAAATTGCCGAAATGGAATATACTCTTAAAACTCCTATAGACGATTACTCGGATAAGAACTTTGTTGAAGAATTACTTGGCAATGCTATGGTGGTTGAATGGATGAATTCTAAGGTTAATAATACCAATTTAATCCATTTAATGGTTACTAATGGTAAAGAAGGTAAGTGGTTTTCTCAGCAACAGCATATTGGACAGCTTCGTGAATTGCGGGCTGATTCCGAAAGTAAAGTTCGTTCAATGCTCCGAGATAAAGGTTTTAACTATAATTCATATTTGGGGAATAAGTAATGTATTCTCATAAGTATGGTAAGTTTACAGATATGCAGATTAAGGAGATTAAAGAGATATTACGAAAGAGAATATTCTTTCTGCTTCTTGTAGCAGAAGATTTAGAAGCCAAAACAAAGTTTCCAGAGGTGGATTTAGAGCAAGCCAACACTACTCTTCTATGGCGTATTTCGGGACTTAATGAATTACTTGGTGAGCCTACGGAGTTAGTTACTGTTCTCAGTTTACTTGAGGAAGCTAGAAATACAATAAAACCAGACTTTGATTTTGGTAAGTACCGCAAACTCATACTTGACGCTGGTGCGGAGGTTATGAAGATTCAAGGTGCAAAAATTGCACCTCACGAATAGGAGGTATTGCTATGAATTTTAATGATTATAAGCAACGCCTTAATGTCAATGATGTTCATACTAATGGGCAACGTCATAGCTATGAAGCTCAAGATATTATTGAGCATACTTGGTATGATGATCCAGCGAGTGTTACTGCTTATCTTTATTCTTGGGAATATGATGATGAGCAAGACAAAAACATAGGATTGCATCCGCAGTGTTCAAAAACAAAAATACCAGTCGAAGTTAAGTATCTGATTAATAGTTATCAGTCACTCGACAAGGATAATGTTGATTATAGAATTATGTTTAAACCTTCTTATAGATGCAATGTGCCATATTATAATCATCTCTTTGAAAAAAAAGTCGGCGCAGAATTTCCAGTTGGATTATTCGTGGATTTACCTAACGAAAAGGGAGAATATAGACGATGGTTAATAGTTAGCGGAGCAAATACTGATAATAGGGATTTTCCAAATTGGTCAGTGCTTTTCTGCGACTATGATTTTAAGTGGGTTTATAAACAAAAGAAATATCATATGTGGGGCGTAGGACGCTCACAAAATTCTTACAATAGTGGAATTTGGACGGATTAATTTTATAGTCCCTTATATTGGTGACAATATAATGACAATCCCTTGAATTGCTGGAATCCTTTAGAGCTAATTCGACTACAACATAGTATTGAGAAATATACAGATGTGAATGTTTTAAAAACGAATTAGATTAGGTAATCAGCAGCTAAGACCTGATGAGGGTAAAGTTCAACGACTATGTGGCTCAAGTGAGTCCAGCGGGGGACATCTAATTTTAGATGATGATATAGTCTGAACTTATGGGATAACCATAAGAGAGAAAGTTAATAGTAGGTAATAAGACCAGACAGTGGGTAGCTCCCATTTCGTTATGCCTTTCTCATAACGATTATGGTCTTTTTATTATGCGTATTTTTAGAAAGGAAAAAATATGTCTATGAATAGAAATTACACACAAGAACAAAATAAACAATTAATTGAATTACATAATCAAGGATTAAGCTATAAAGATATAGGAAAAATAATGAATGTTCCTTCTACATCTTTAGCATATCATGCCCATAAATTGGGAATTGAAAAACCAAAGAAAAAAGAATTTACAAAAGAAGAAGAATTATTGATTTGTGATTTATATGACAAACATAAAAATCTAAAAGAAGTTGGTAGAATTGTAAACTGTGCTCCAATTAGTGTTAGGCGTGTTCTCGATAGAAACGGTAAAGATCATATAGTTAACAATATAGATGCCTTAAGAAAATACACTGTTGATGATTGTTATTTTGACAAAATTGATTCTGAAGATAAAGCGTATTTCTTGGGTCTTTTATTAACTGATGGGTGTTTATCTCAACCATATTATAAAAATAATAATAAAAAGTATAATCAAATAAAATTATGTTTACAAGATACAGACAAAGAGATATTAGAAAAATTTAGAGATTGCACGAACAACACTCGTCCACTTAGATTTATAGATTTAAAACATATAAAAGAATCGTACCACGATAGTTATGAATTCATGATAATCAGTGAACATATGCATAATCGTTTATGTGAAATTGGTATTACACCCAATAAATCATTAACGACATATTATCCCGATTGTATCCCAGAAGAATTCGATAAACCTTTTATTCGTGGATTAATTGATGGAGACGGATGTATATACAAAAAGAAAATATTTAGGGTATCTCTTATGGGAACGGGGAATTTGCTAAAAACTGTTCGCGATAAAATTTTATATTATACCGACGTTCCGTCTGTAATTGAAACCCCTAATGGTAAATATAATTCTGCAACAAAAGATTTGAGAATTAATGGTAAGTTAAATACGAAATTCTTTTTAGATTGGTTATATGATAATTCAACTATATATATAAAAAGAAAATATGAAATATATAAAGACAAGTATTGTGATAATTTCACCTATTACGGTTCTCCTTTATCAGATTGACGAACTGATAAAGTAACAAATAATTGTATAAAGTTACAACTGTAGAAAATCAGCGTAAATTTATTTTACCATATAACGATATTTCAAAAACAATATTTTATGATCAAAGAATGATTATATCTCCGCCTTTGGAGATTCCAATTACTTGGAGAATATCTAAGGTTGAAGGAGTTAATCCTTTAGGAGTAATTCATTATACTTTAGCACAAGACGTGTGGAATCCCCATACGGATTATATCGAATATGATGAAGATGGTAATTGGTTGGGAGGATATGCGGATTATTATAATGAAGATAATCTTCCAATTGATAAATCATCGTCCGATTCTCAAAATCAAGATGCGTATGCCGAAATAACATATGCTGGTACAGAACCACATATTAAAGTTAATGGTTCATATAAAAAGATTACTATAACCTACTACTCTACTCAATCCGAAGACCCAGATCAAACTCCGGGTGAATGGTCATACTTTATTGATGACACTGATGTTTCGGATTTGATAAAAGTTTTAGAAACTGATTCTCTGAATTCCATAAAGATTAAATTCTTAGGAGATGAAGAATATTTAGGTAGGACTTTATTAGTAAAAAATATACGTGATAATATAACTGCCGAATTACAGTTATTCATCACAAGTCTATAAGGAGGTGGATGCATGGCAGCGAGAAGAAAACGTAAGCTCACACCAGAGCAGAAACAATATCTTATAGACCTTAAGAAAAAGCCGAATGAAGATGATATACGCTACAAGGAGATTATTAAACAAAAACTTCTTGAAGACGATGTTCTTATATGGCTGTTAAATAATAAACAACTTGAAGATGCTGAAGCTGAGAACGATGAATATTTTGGTGTCAACATAAAGCCAATGTTTATTATCCCAGACATACAGTCTGATGTACAGAATTTCATCTGTTATGAAACCTCATTTGATGATGCGGCAAGATATAATCCGGCGATTAAATATCAAGAGATTATATTTTACATACTGTGTCATGAAAAGAATGGTATTGTCGAGGAAATCGGTGCAGCACGTCAAGATTTAATTGCGGGAATATTAATAGATAAATTCAATGGGTGTAATTATTTTGGAAATCAATTAAAACTTGTATCAGATAAGCCAAGTGTAACAGATAGTAAATATACTACTCGTACGCTTGTATTTGAACAAAAGGCAACTGATTCACTAACGAAGGCGGACGGCAGAACATTTAATCTGAGGCGATAATGGCTGAAGTTGAAAATGAATCTGAAAAGATTGATAAGTTAAAGATGCTTCGCGGTGCGCCGATTAAATTTAGTGATTCATTAATACTATATCAACCTACACTTGGGCAAATTGCGGACGCAGGGGAACAAAGATTTCTTAATGTTCTATGGATGATGTGTAGTTGTGCATGGGATATGCCAGCTGCTTTTGATGATATGGGAAGAGATTTTATGACTATATCGGATTGGCAATTTTTTATTGAAACTGTTCGTAGTTTTTCTGCCGAAGATACTAGGTTGGTATTTGGTGATTTAGATTTTTCAAAATTATTACCCATGATGTACAAACAAAACGAAGACGATACTGAAGGTCAGATTGTACTTGTTAATACCGAGCCTATGATGGCTTACGGTAAAGAGTATCAACCCGCACAATATATGCTTACCGAACAAATGTATAAGGAAATGATTCCTTATGTTCGGGAAATGATAGGCTTTCAACATAAAGGTCGGAAAGCCGCAAATAGAGCCACTGCTAAAATTCTTATTATGGATGACCGAAAACAACGTGCTCGACACAAAGATGACCCGTATGAATCAATGTTTCATAATGGAATTATTTCTTTGGTTAATACTGAGGAGTTTCCATACACATATGAGACGGCATTTGATTTAACAATCTATCAGTTTACTAAGAGTCTTATTCAGGTTCAAGGTAAAAAACAGGCGTGTGCCATGTTACAAGGTTCGATGTCTGGATTTGTGGATACATCTAAGACTCCGGCTGCTAGTTTTCAGTGGACTTATTCTGATGAGAAATACAATAAACGTAGTGGCAAAACACTTAAGGAGTCTCTTGCTCCGGGTGGTGGAAATTTAAATATAAAACCTAGTGTTAGTGACACTCCTAATAAATAAGGAGTGTCTTTTTTAATACAAAAAATATAGTAAAGGAGATAACGACAATGGCAATAGCTTCATTTGATAATCTTGTTATTGATAGAGTTGTTGACGGTTGGTTTGAGTCTAAGACAACTGGCGATCTTCTCGCAGTTCTTGATCAGATTTCAAATTTCTCAATCAATACAACTTCTGAGTCTAAGGATAAGACTGATGCTCAGGGTGCTCTTCTGAAGAGATACTACACATCAAAGTCTGTTGAAATTTCTGGTGAGAACGCAACATTCTCACTTAACCTTTTTGCTACACAGAATGGTATCTCAAAGGTTACTGGTACTAACGTAAGAATGCCAAGAATCTATCTTGCTGCAAAGCCAACAGCACCAGCTACAACAATCACTCTTCCTGAAGTTCCTATTAATGGTACATTCCAGCTTTACGGAACAACGGATAATGGTAATGTTGATATTGATAAGAAGTATGTTCCAGCTGAGGGTACAGAGCCTGTTGCTGGTGAGAACACATACGTTCTTAGTGGTACTACTCTTACACTTCCTACAAACGCTACAGATCAGGTACAGATTAAGTACGAGCGTACAGTAACAGCTGGTACAACAGCTGCTAGAGTTGATGTTCAGGGTGATAGATTCCCGAAGGAATGCAAGGCTACATTCAGAGTTCTTTGCTCTGATCTTTGTGAGTCTGAGGAAGTTCTTGCTCTTTACATCGTATTCGAGAAGTTCCAGATGAGTCCGGACTTCGATTGGACTGTAGATACAGAGTCAACACAGGGCTTCAGTGCTACAGCTTTCAAGGATTACTGTGGTAAGGGTCAGGTTCTGTATTACATCGCAGTTGCCGATGATACAGATGCTTACGACACAAAGAAGTGGACAGACTAATATATTGATTTTTAAATTTCCTATAGGGGATTAATTCCCCTATAGGTTTTAAAATCATTAGATTGGAGAAATATATTATGGCTAAATTAAGACGTTGCATTTTCTGTGGCAATGAATACGAATATTGTAACCATTGTAAAGACAGTGCAAAATATCCAGAATGGAAATTTAATTTTGACACTGAAAAATGTCACGATCTTTATGATGTGATAGCTGGTTATAATATGAATATTAAGACTATAGAAGATGTTAAATCAATTTTAGATAAATACGAGGTTACAGATTATACTATCTTTTCCAAGAAACTTCAGGATAAGCTTAACGAGCTTGTTCCTCAGAAAGAACAGAAGAAAGACGAAGAAAAGAAAGATAATTTTGAATCCCGTAAGAAAAAGAATAATAAGTTTAATTTCGAGAGAAGAGTTAGTGCTGAAGAGTAGTTACTACTCTTCTCTTTTTTTACTCAAGTAGTTTAACGGTCAGAATTCCACCCGTCCTTGGTGGGGGCGTTGGTTCAACTCCGACCTTGGGTTTTTTTAATAAGGAGAAAACGGAAATGATTATACAGCCTAATTTTAAAACACACGAGTATGATCCTAAGAAAGTTCTTAAGGTAAAGAGTAGAGATAAACAAAAGTTATACATAACACTCGGAATGTACCCATGTGACATATACGTAGATAGTAACGGAGACTTGATAATGCTGTTTGAAAAATCAGTATTCATTTAATAGTGATTTGGAGGAAACAAATGGAAAAAGAAAGAATGATTAACTTGGACAAAGAGATACCTATAGTTAATCCAAAGCAAGCTGCATTCTATTGGAGCAAAGGTGTTAAACCTATAGATATTTATCAGGGTGTAGATACTCATAACAATGACCCTATCATTGTATTCGTATTTAATCGCAATGACACCTATTCCTTATATAAAGAATGGTTAGATAGGCGGTGATTGTATGGCTATATATATGGATAATGCCGCCAGCACAAAAGTAAGATCAGAAGTGTTGCAAACATTTGATTATGTTGCTGAACACCTATATGCCAACCCTTCTTCTGAACATAGTGAAGGGCTAAAGGCTGAAAGATATATTAATAATGTTAAAGAAAATATAGCTGACAAGTTTAATTGTAGCCCGGATGAAATCTTTTTTACAACCGGAGCAACTATGTCAAACAATCTTCTAATTCAAGGTATGTTACGAAAACATCCCGAGACTATGTTTATTACATCCACCGTAGAACATAATGACATAATGATGTTATATGATTGGTTACCATATACGAAACGTCTAGTAGATGTGAATAAGAATGGCGTTATAGATATTTGTCAGCTTGCTAAATATATACAAGAATGTATAGATAAAGGTATACCTTGTCTTGTAAGTATACAGATGGCTAATTCAGAAACTGGAATGATACAACCTATTAAGCTTATATCTGACATATTACATCTATACGAATATGGATACTTACATGTGGATGCTACGCAGTATATACCTTACTACCCTATTGATATTGATGAACTGGGCATAGATGCTTTATCGATGTCGGGGCAAAAGATTGGAGGTATTAAAGGAAGTGGGTTGCTTTACGTGTGTCAAGCATTACAAAACAATATATCTCCTATTATATTTGGCGAACAAGGATTAATTGGTGGTACGCCTTCTACTCCATTAATCGCTAGTTTAGGGGCTGCATTTGATAAAATCGATTATATAGATAATATAAGTTTATTTCGTATGAGAAATTATTTATTATCTCGTTTAAAAGATTTAGGTGGTATATTGGTTGGAACTGATGATGATTGTCGTAGACTTCCGAATAATATATATATACGTTTTCCGGGCGTTAATGGATTAACGTTGATGCACTTACTAAGCGACAAAGATATTTATATAGGCACTGGATCAGCATGTAGCACAGATTCAGATCGACCGAGCCATGTTGCTTTAGCCTATGGATTATCCGAAGAAGAAGCTTTTGAGTGTGTGCGTTTTACATTAAGTCCTGAAAATACTGAAGGCGAAATAGATTATGTTATAGATATGTTAAAAAGTATATTGCCACTACTGTAGTGTGCGTATATACAAACATTATTTTATATATTGTATGTAAATATAAACATTAACATATTTTTATAGAAGTAACATTTAATATGTTACTAAATAAAAATAACTATTATAGTTATATTTATTATATTGATAAATCATTTTTATAATGTTATAATAAACGTATAAATTAATATGCTTGTTTATTAGACAAAGGGACTCGTATAACGACGGTTATACGATTACGTAGTACCTCGTTCCACTACTTCCCTTTGTCTTTTTATATTTTTATAAAGGAACGAGAAGGAGCGAGTTATGAGATATTATGATTTAAATGTAAATGGTGAAATAAAAAAAATAACAAAATTAAATTATGATGATTTAGTATGGTTATTTAATGATTATATTAATAAATATAATAGAGTTCCAACTCAAGATATATGTTGTATAAAAAATAATTTACCGCATGGTAAAGCTATTAAAAAAATACTAAATGATAATAATGTAACATACAATGATTTTTTAAATCAGTTTGGTAAGTATAGCCATGTTAGAACTGAAAGCAAAGATTATGAAATGTTTTTAAACAGATATAAACAGATATCTAAATCTATTGGACATGGATTATGTATTGAAGAATTAAAAAATAATTTATATGGATTGCCGTCGGCAAGTTGGTTTGTAAAATATTGTCCTGATGATGCTGTAAAATGTTTTGATGATTTTGTTCAATGGGCAGGTTTTGAATCAAATAAATTAAAAATAGATAAAGAGAAGGTAATTAGAAAAATAAAAGAATATGAGAAAAAACTCGGTAGACCAATTACTAGAAACGACATAAAGAAAAGCACCTTGGGCTTTTCTATGATTGTAATAAATAGAATATGGGGTAGTCTGGGGCAATGTAAAAAAGAATTAGGATTATTACCTACTTCTCTATCTCATCCAAAACCATTCGAATATTATAAAAATATCATCGATCAATTTGTAAGTACATTAAATGATAAACCATTTGTTACATGGAAAGAGATTGAAGATTATACGACTATTGATCATAAAACTTTTATTAAATCTTTTAATGATAGCGGTTTAGATATATATAAATATTTTTCTGAGTTAAATATCTGTTTAAATCCAAATTCTTATGGACATTCTACTATATTACCATCAGGAGAAAAGGTCTTATCTTCTTATGAATATATATTTTCGAAATATTTAAATAATCAAGGATATATTTATGGTAAAGATTACATAAGAGATGTTTCGTATAAAACTTTCCTTTCATTACCAAATAATTCTAGGATTAATTGTGATTACGTCATTAAAAATAATTACTATATAGAAATAGCTGGAATAATTAGTAACAAAAATAATGATTGGGATACACGGGAATATAAATATAAAACACATATTAAGTATCAGCAAAAAATGTTAAATAAAAAATATTTATTAGAGAATAACAATAAAAATTATTTATTTTTGTTTCCTGAAGATTTCAATGATGATCGATATAAAAATAAATTTATGCAATTTATAAATAGTGGGAGGATCGATAATGTCGCGTAGTAGAGGTGTTTACAATCGTATTTATACAAATGAGAAATGGCAACAAGTAAACCAAAATAATAAGGATATTATGGATGATTTTCTCACAGAGTATAAACAACAAAAGAAAGCAGAATCAACTCTTCATGCTTATTTTGAAGACCTTAGGTTAGTATTGATAAAAATATTAGAAGACTTTGATAATAAATCTATTCTTGAAATGACCAAGAAGGATTTTAGGAAATTAAATATATGGTTTGATGAATCTGGGATGTCTCCTGCGAGATGTAATAGGATTCATAGTGTTATTAATTCACTTTTAACGTTTTGCGAAGATGATGATGATTATGATTATGAAATAAACCAAAGCAAGAAAGTTAAAGGTATTCCAAGAGAAAAAGTAAAAACAAATGAGGATGATTTTTTCTTTACGTTTGATGAATTTATAAAGGTAAGAAATATACTTGTTGAACGAGGCGATTTACAGACTGCCGTTATGTGGAGCATATTTTTTGATAGCGGTGCTCGACGAAATGAAGTGTTTCAAATAAAAAAAGAAGGGCTTCTTGAAGGTAATAAAACAAATGTAGTAAGAGGGAAAAGAGGGAAATTATTCCCTCTTATTTATTTGAATGATACAAAAGAACTTATAAAATTATATTTAGAAGAACGCGGAGATGACGATATTGAATCTTTATGGGTATCTGGATCGGGAGACAATAAACGACCGCTTTCTGATAGTTGTACTCTTTATGATCGAATTATTAAATGTAGCAAAATATTATCTGAGATTCGAGGAGAAGAAACAAATATTTTTCCTCATACATGTAGACATTCAAGAATAGAATGTTTATTGCGTGGAGAAGATGATAGATTAAAAGATGAAGATGGAAATAATAAAAAATTTCCCATAGAACAAATTATGGTTTTTGTGCATCATTCAGATGTGTCAACTACTCAAGGATATACAAAAGATCGTTCTGAGGAAACAATAAATGATATGTTTAATATTTAAACGAAGGAGGAATGCATTATGGACGTTAACTTAGGAGAACTTCTTCAAACATATTATATGCCAGCTGTACTGCTTGCATGTTTATGTATTGGTTATATTATAAAACGCATTGACTTTATAGCAGATAAGTACATCCCGCTTATTCTTGGAGTCTTAGGCGTAATATTTGGATTTATGTCTGCCGATTTTTCATTTAAGTCATTTGTCGGTGGACTGCTATCGGGACTTGGAGCGGTTGGTTGTCACCAACTCTTTAAGCAACTCATAGAAAAGAAGGATGAATATTAATGACACTCTCGCAAATATGGGATGTTATTCATAATAATCCGGGCTTCTACCCAGTAATTATCATCTTAGTTTTATCATTAGTGGAGGTGTCGAAGATTAAATTGAATCCATGGTCTGCCCTTGGCAAAATTATTGGTAAACTCCTTGGCATACAGGGCGTATCCGACAAAGTAGACAAACTTGAAAAAAAGGTGGATGACTTAGACCATAAGGTTGAAGAGAATGACATAGTTGGATCAAGAGTTAGAATTTTGCGATTTGCCAGTGAAATTGAAGACAGACGCTATCATAACAAAGAATCTTGGGATCAGACTATGATAGATATTTTAAAATATGAAAAATATGTCATTGAACATCCTGATTTTAAAAACGGTATAACCGAACCTACAACTGAATATTTAAAACAACAATATAGAGAAAGATTGGAAAAACACGATTGGAATAGGAAGAATAATGATTAAAAATTATCGGCAAAAACTTGCCATAGAGAATAATTATAAAAAGAAACTACTGCGAATAGATCCCACTTTAAATGATAACAGTGGGATCTATTTTTTAACCAGAGAGGACGAGAATGGTTTTAAGTATGCATACATAGGTCAAGCCAAACATATACTCTCTCGATTAGCTCAACACTTTACTGGTTATCAACATATAGATTGTTCTATTAAAAATCATGGTATGTATAGTAGTGATAACCCGGAGGGGTGGAAAGTCAATCATTTAGAATATCCTGAATCAGAGTTGGATAATATGGAACAATATTATATTAAACAATACGCTGATAATGGATATCAATTGCGTAATAAAACCGGAGGCGGTCAAGGTAAGGGCAAAGTTCAAATAGATGAATATCGCCCTACTAAGGGATATAGAGATGGACTTATTCAAGGACGTAAAAATGCGAGTAAGGAAATTGCTCGTCTGTTTGAGAAACATTTAAATTACTCTAAAAAAAGTGACAAGCCAAATAAAAATCAAGATAAGGCGTTACTTAAATTTGAAGAGTTTTTAAATTTTCATAAGGAATAAAAGGATACATAGTAAACAATCGGAGGTGTTGTATGTATTCAAGTGAGATTGAAATGTTTTTAAAAGAACATAATTATGTGGTTACTCCTGAAGAATGTGGTCGTATAGTAGATCCAAACACGAGTCCTCAGATAACAAATATGAAATTCTTTTGTGAAAATAATCGATTTGTTGTGAATACCGAGGATGGATATTGTTTTAAATTTCAGGTGATACCAAATTAAGATTAAAAGGAGAAAAGTGATTATGATAGTAAGAGATATTTTAGATTACAATCAGAAGATTAAGTTGATTATTGATAATGCCAAAGATGTTAATGCTCTTGTAAAGTTTAAACTTCTTGGCATGTTAAAGCAGTTTGAACCAGTTATTGCAAATTTCGAAACAGTCCGTAATGAAAAGATTCTTAAGTATGGTACAACGACCGAGGATGGTAGAACTGGAATCTTCGAACCTAAAAAAGGCGATTATGAAAATGACGACGATTACAATAAAGCCATGGATGATTATTTTGATTCAATTAAGAAACTTAACGACGATCTCAATGAAGTTGCAGAATCGGATATAGATATTGAAATCACCAAGTTTAAGTATACGGATATTATAGATGCTGGTATTTCATCTGATTATCTGGTTGCAATCTATGATCTTATTGAAGAATAAATAGTGATTTGGAGGTATTGAGTAATGGGAAAAATTTCGGTTGATGCATTTTTGCGTGAATATAAAGTAGCTGCAAAGCAGAAAGAATCGGTTGTCGAAGATTTTGTGAAGAAGCATATTACAACTAAGTATGTTGGATTTATTACAAAATCAGTATATTGCGACAATATAGTTAAAGCGTCTTGTTATATTAAGGATGGAGATAGAGAATTTGTAAAGATTAATAGTACAAATCGTTATCTCTTTTTTGTTATGCGACTACTTCAGTTATATACAGATATAGAGTTTAAAGAAGAAGATATTGTTACTGAATATGACAAGCTTAATGAAGTGGGAGCTATTAACGAATTAATAGCAGCTATCCCAGAATCAGAGTATTCAGAGTTTTCTACTCTTCTTAATATGAAGATGGATGACTTCCGAGAGAATGAATACTCTCTTACCGCTTTGGTTTATAATCTCAAACAGAGTTTTTCTTTATCTGAAGAGGTTATAAATGAAGTATTAAATAGTCCTGAAGTACAGGCGAAGATAGAAGAAATTAAGAAAGCAGATATTTCGTAAGGAGGTATTATTAAATGGCTTTTAAATACTATAACCCTAATAAGGTGTCAAATAATCGAGGAGATTGTGTTATACGAGCAATCTCAAAAGTAACCAATCAAACGTGGGAAAAGACTTATTGGGATTTATGTGAAGTAGGTTTTGACCATGGAGATTGGGGAAACGCAAATGATGTGTGGGATTCATATCTTAGGAGTTATGGATTTAAAAGACATGTAATACCCAATACTTGTCCAAATTGTTATACCGTGAGGGAGTTCTGTAGAGATCATCCTCACGGTATTTTTGTTTTAGCCATTGGTAATCATACTGTGGCATCTATTGACGGCGACTATTATGACTCGTGGAATAGCGGAAATGAAATTCCAATATTCTATTATGAGCGTTAATAAATATATTTAAAAAGGAGGTGCGTTATAATGGCGTACTATTCAACACCTTACAATTTTAATTATGGATATTATCCTCCGGTACAGCAACCAATAATGCCGATGGTATATCCACAACAAATGGTTGAGCAACCACAACAGTCTCAGCCTCAAGCAAACGAAGTCTCAAACTCATATTTAACATGGGTTCAAGGCAAAGCTGGAGCACAATCTTATCCTGTTGCTCGTGGAACTACTCTTCCACTTTTTGATTCTGAAGGAGATTATCTCTACATTAAATCCGTAGATAATAATGGTATACCCTTACCATTGGTCACCAAAGTAATCAGTGATCCTCCGGTTGAAGTAAAAGCCGAAGTAGTTGAAACTCAATCTCAGGTAGATATGAGTAATTATGTTACCAGAGAATCTTACGATTCATTAGCTAAGAAGTATACTGATTTGGAAAGTCGAATATTAGAATTAGAGACTAAACCAACATCAAATATAACTTCAAACTTTACTGGTAATACTTTTAATAACACGAAGAAGGAGGCTAAGAATGAAAGCAAGTTCACTATTTAATTTATTTGGTAGGCAAACGCCACAATTAAATGGTGGGTTTGCTAATATGATGGGGCAATTCCAACAGTTTAAACAAAACTTTAGTGGCGACCCTAAGGCTCAAGTGCAACAGCTATTAGACTCTGGGCAGATGAGTCAAGAACAATTTAATAAATTATCTCAGCTGGCAACACAATTTCAGAATATGCTGAGATATAAGTAATGTTCAAGTCGGCAAATGCCGTTTGATATAGAGTTAACTCTTCTAACAAAGACTAAGGGACGCTTTAGTTATTCTATTTTGAAAGGAGAAATTTAATATGTCAATAAGTGATGGAAATTTAAGTGCAGCTGATATCGCTGCTGTAACAAATGGTGGTGGCTTCGGCTTTGGCGGAGATAACGGATGGTGGCTTATACTACTCTTCCTCTTCGCATTTGGCGGCTGGGGCAATGGTTTTGGTGGTGGCTACGGCGGAGGTGGAACTCCATACGTAGTTAATGACGTTCAGAGAGGTTTTGATCAGTCTGCGGTAATGAGTGGAATTGCTGGTATTCAGACATCGCTCTCTAATGGATTTGCAACATCTGAGGTTTCTCAGTGTAATCAGACAGCAAATCTGACTGGACAGCTTAGTGCTCTCGCACTCAATCAAGCTACTAATGCTTGTAACGCAAATAGTAATATCGCAGACCTTAAATATACTGTAGCTACAGAAGCATGTGCTGATAGAGCTGCGGTAACAGATGCGCTTCAGGTTGTAACAAATGCAATCAACAATGGTGTTCAGTCTATTAAGGATCAGCTTTATTCAGATAAACTTGATGCTAAGAATGAGGAAATTGCAAATCTTAGAACACAGATTAATCTTGCAAACCTTAGTGCATCACAGAATGCTCAAACCGCTGCCATTATAGCGAACAATGAAGCTCAGACAGTGGCTTTGGAAAGATATCTCAGTCCAGTGCCTGTCCCAGCATATATTGTCCCACAAAACTCATGTAGTTGTGGATGTAGTACAGGGTATAGTTGTGGAGGATATGCTGGATAAGAGTTAATAATATATATAACGAAAAGAAGGTGTATTATGCCAAAAAGATTTACGTATGATGAAATACTTAAATCTGTTAATAAAATTTCGAATAATAAAACAAAACTAATTTCTAAGGAGTACATCAATGGGTGTACTCCTCTTTTATTTCAGTGCCAATGTGGAAATAAATTCAATCGTCGTTTTGATAAATTTAAATTAGGACGAATATGGTGTGATGAATGTATTGCCAAACAAAATAAAGAGAGGTTTCGTTTTGATATTAATTATGTAAAATCCGAAATAGAAAAAACTGGTTGTAAATATATATCTGGAGAATATCTAAATAATGATTCTAAATTATATTTACAATGTAGATGCGGAAATTATTTTTATAAGTCATGGGGAAAATTTCATTCTGGTCAAGATAGATGTAGTAATTGTGGCAATGAATTAGTTAGAGAATCTAAACGAAAGTATTACCCGGAAAATGCTAAAAAAATATTGACAGAATATGGATATACCATGATAGGAAATTTTATTGATGGAGCAACAAAAGTAGAATGTGTATGTTCTAATGGACATAAATGCAATATTGTTTTAAGTCAGTTAATTTCTGAAAGACATAGCGGTTGTTTAAAATGTGCTCAAGAAAATCGCAAAGGTGAAAAACATCCAAATTACAAAGGCGGAATATCAATGCTCGATGATGATATTAGAAAAAGTTTATCTGATTGGAAAAATAATATTAGGAAATTATATAATTATAAATGTCCTATAACCCATAAAGATAAATTAGATACTACTGTTCATCATTTATATTCGTTAAGTTTAATATATAACGATGTAATTGGCGAGTTAGGAATGAGCACAAAGTTACATGATACTATTAGAAATAATAATTTATCTGAAAAAGATAAACAATTAATTATTTCTAAAGTAGTTGAAAAGCATACTAATGATATTGGTATATTAATTGATAAAGATATTCATATAGCATTTCATAAACAATATGGTTATGGCGAAAATACACCTGAACAATTTGATGAATTTTTGAGAGACAACTATTCTCTTTCTTTAAATCAAATTATGAAAGTATAATTTCGTTATTAATTAACTCCTATCTTAAATCATATTTCCAATAGGAATTTTCGATTACGTCGATTTTGGTTTAAGGAGGACATCAACATGGCTGAATATAGATATAATCAAGCACAGGAAATTGCGGCAAATGGTACTGCAATATTCTCAAATGATTTCTTTCCTTGTAATAAAGGACTGATTATTCATCAGAATGATTCGGGTTTATTTCAGGTTAGAGGCATTGTGAATAATCCATGTGCAGAATATGGAAGACTTAAGATTACTTTTGGAGCTAATATAGCTGTTCCTACTGGTGGCACAGTTGAGCCAATTTCAGTCGCTATTACAGTTAATGGCGTTACAGAACCCGCTACTACTATGATAGTAACTCCGGCGGCTGTGGATGAATATAGTAATATAAGTCGAGAAGTTGAGATACCAATTCCTAGAGGTTGTTGTCAAAATGTGGCAATAACAAATACTAGTTCTCAAGCAATAAGCATGAGTAATGCTATTATTGACTTAGATAGAATTTCGTAGGAAGGAGGTATTTCGTAGTATGGAAATTTTAGAAAAGACATACGACAGAGCTTGTTGTGAAGTTGAGGAAATATTGAATCATCAAAAGCTCGACAAGCAAGACGTTGAAATATGGGGTGAACTAATTGATATCATAAAAGATATTGAAATGATTTATGACTACAAAGATAAATCAGAAGGTTATTCTCAGATGAGCGGCGAAAGTTATATGAGAGGTCGTTCTAATAGAATGATGCCTTATGGACGTAGTTATAATTATGGTTCATACAATAGAGATAACGGTGGTTATTCTCGTAATGATAACAAGGATATGATGCTCGAACATCTTCAGAATATTGCTGATATGGCAATGGATGAAAAAGATCGTAAGGCAGTTGAAAGACTTATGGATCAAATGAACAAACAGAGTAATTAAATAAAGTGATTATAGCCCTTGGGTGATCTAGTCACTCAAGGGCTTTTTTTAGTTGAATATGTTTCAGATAACATATTTATAGATCAGTATGTTATGTGAAACATATTCAACGGTGATATGAAATTAACATTTTATTAGAATTTTGGAGGTGATTATATTGGCTAGAGATTATGCGCCAAAAACTTGGGAAGGACTTGCTTCTCAGGTTGCAAGAGATGTTTATAAGAAAGTAGGCAATACAATTGCTAAAAATATGACACATCAATTTGTTAGTGTTATTAGAGCATTTTACACAGATTATTATCCTCATGCGTACAAACGAAAATATAGAGCATATCGTTATGCGGATGCGGATGGTGTTAGGGCATATACAAAATTTGTAAAAATGGATTCTGATGGTAAGGGGTTTAGTGTAAGTTTAAAGATTGATCCTATGAATATTAGAACACCATATACAAGCATAGTGAATGGTAAAGGTACAGCCGAAATAAATGAAATGGTATTTTACAATACTTGGGTTTTAGGACAGCATGGTGGCTACTTGCCTTGGAGTGCTATACCAGCAAATAAAAAAGTAAATCAACCTGATCCAAATAGTTGGAAGGCGATGATTAACGAAAAAGGTAATAGTGATTATTATTGGCAACCGCCACGAATGGATAAATCGCCAATGCAATTAATGGATGAATGGTTTGGAGAATACGCTACTAATGAACAATTAGACAGATTAACTAGGGATATAGTTACAGAATCTATTAATAGATATATAAGAAGGGCGAAAGATAGATATGGTGGACTTAAGTGATTTGGAGGTGACATAAACACATGGGAAATAATTTTGAATATAAAATTCATGTTTCCATAGATCAAAAAGGTCTTGGAGATGATGTTAGAAAAGAATTATCTAAAATCGCAACTGAAGCAAAAGATGCATTTAAAATTAAGTTTACGGGTGATCCAAAAGACTTAATTAAACAGTTAGCTGATTTAAAACGTGCTATTCCTGATTTGGATTTGACAAAGGGAGTAAGTTTTGAATTAGCCGATATCATCAAGGATAATACCAGTGAAAGTAAAAAGCTTGTTGCTGATTTTACTACATTTATTATAAATTCAGTAAATGATGCTGTGTCTAGTATCGATAATATTTCTGAATCAATAAAAAAAACACAAGATGTATTAGAAGGATTTAAAAACAGAAAGCGTGAATTATTAAAGGATGATGGCACTGCTAGTGCCGTCTCCGCTTTTGAAAAAGCCGAAAAGCGTTTTCTGGATGCTTCAAATAAATTTTCTGATTCAAAACAAAATAAAGGTAAACTTGCAGCCGCCGAAGAAATGAAGCGAGCGTATCAGGATATTTTGAATTATCAAGAAGAAGCCGGGCGTGAAATGTCTGAAAAAACGAAACAGATACTCGGTGTCTTCGCTCAAGATGTAAGCAAAACATTTACAGATATCTCCGGGAAAGAACATAGTTTAAAAGATTTTCTTGGCGATGTGAAAGTAAATAGTTCATATAAGAAAGATTTACAAGATCTTGAAGGTCAGATTTTTTCAACAGAAAATAAACTTCGCGACTTAAAGAAGGAATTAGAAAACGCCAAGAATCCTGAAATGAAAATTAAAGGTAAACTTGCAGATAATTTCTTAAGTGATCTTCAGGCTCAACTTGACGCAATGACTGGGCTTGAAGTCAAAGTCAAACCTAAGATTGACGAAGATGTAAAACTTGAAGTTGAAGTTAATGGTGATGTAAAACCAAATAAAAACCTTAGTGGTAACTTATCTAATTCGAACCCCCCATCTGCTCGTTTATACGAACATTCAGACGGACAACTTTCTTTGTTTAAAGAGGAAATTGAACTTAAGCGTGAAGATACAAAAGCGACAGAGGAATTATATAATGCGGAACAAAAATTAGCATCAAATATTTCCGGGCAGATGACTATTGATGATTTTCCTGAGAAAAAACTACTATCCGAAGAACAGCGAATAGAAAGAATTCAACAATTAAAAGAAGAATTATCTCGGGTATATTTAGGATCATTTTCAGAAGACCCTCACTTTGATTTTGAATTTGAAAAGAATCAAGAAATTGCAGATAAAATTAAAAACATCATAACTGAGTTAAGACAATTAGACTCTAATATAAATATAGATAGTTTGCTAAAAGAAGCTCAAGAAGGTTTTAATCGAGCCAAACAATCTATGGATGAATTTAATGAAGCTCTTAGAGAGGTTCGTAAAGGAACGCGAGAATGGTCTTTAAATAAATTATTAAATGATGTTGATGGATTTTCTGCTAAACTTAATGCTCTTCTTGAAGAATACGATAAATTAACCAGTACCGAAGGTTATGATGAAAAACAAGCCTTGAATCTCGAAGCTCGTATTCATGCTATGTTGGGTGCTCAAAGTCAATTATTTGACATGTCTGACACTTGGGGCAAAGAATTATTTAGTCAAATCCAAGAAAAATTATCTGATACCGCTAGTCATGTGCAAGATCGTATGTGGGATAATATGGCTAATGGTCGCAATTTGAATACACATGATGATTTACGGGATGCGGTAAGTGAAACATATGGGTTACACAGTTATTTCATAAATGAAATTGATTTAAAAAATGCTCAACAATATTTAGAATTAATAAGCAGCATTCAAAAAATATACGATTCAGCAAGTCAAGAAAGTGCTCGCAAATTCTATGATGGAAGAATGCAAATCGAGCAACAAGCTGTTGATGAATTAATAAACCGCTTATTAAGTAAAGATGAATCTGTACGCCAAGAAGATCCCCAATGGGTTGAAAATCAATATAAATATATTACAGAATCATTAAATAAAGTCGAGGAATATAAATCCAAGTTAGCAGAACTTAATGGTGAATTCTATGAACCTGTAGAATATACAACTGAAGTAGTCAAAGATGTCCTATCTGATAAATTCTATGACATGATTGGAACGGCTCATGAAGCTAAAGAAGCGATTGCTGAAGTTAACACTGCTACTTCTACTCCACCTAACACTTCAGCTATGGACACAGTTGAGGAAGAATTACACGAGGAGGCTCAAGCTCATCGCGAAAATGCCGAAGCTGCTAAAGCTGACGCTAAAGCTCAGGAGGAATTTAATTCACAAAAAAATATTAGAAAACCTCATGATGAGTATAGAGATAATCAAATCAAGTTTTTACAAGATTATAAAAAAATATCTGATGAATATATTGAACTCGATACAAGGGATTATGATGAACCATTATCTGATAAAGAAGAAAAGCGATTAGATGAACTTAGAGTCAAAATAAAAGAATATGATGAAATTTTAGAACAATATTCTGATGTGCGAGTCAGATTAAAAAATGGCGAATCGTATAGTATTATAGATAATCTTGATTCCCATGATTGGAATACGAAAAAATCTGCTATAAAAGATATTGTTTTTGAATTAAAAGAGGAAGCTGAACAGGCGAATAAAACCGAACAAGCCTTTAATAGTCTTGGAGAAAAAATAGAATATTTAAAGACTATTAAAAAAGAATCCAAATTTCTTGAAACAGCTGATGAAAGAAAAATGGATATGGAAGAAAAAGCTTGGGATGCCGGAGGAAACAATCCTAAATCTGAAGCAGATTCATTAAATAAAATCCGTCAGTATGAGGAATTATGCGATCATATTGATACTGCTAATAATGCAATTGATACATTTAACGAAAAGTATGAAAAAGTTATTGTAACAATGAAAAACGGACAACAAGTAGAGTTGTTCGATGCGTTTGATTTAGATGATTTAAGTCTTGCGAAAAAGGGTATTCGAGATATCGAATTCGTATTACGCGAAGAAGCTGCTGCTGTTGACGAGGTTGCTAAAGTTGAACCTGATATAAATAAAGTCCGAGATGCTCTTGGAAAAATTATGGATCAAATGAATACCTCTCAGATTACTGGTAGAAATTTATTTGATTGGATAAAAGAAAATGCGTCGGAATCCGAAAAAGAGCTTTTCGATATTTCTAAGGGATATGAGGAATTTCAGAAATTATTAGTTGGCGCAAGCTTTGGGTCTAAAGGATTATTTGAATATAGAGACGGTGCTGGATTAGATATATTTAATTATAATAAAAATAATCTTTCATCGGGTACTACTTCTCTCCCATCTCAAATAGACGAAATTACCCAAGCCGAAGACAGAATGGGTAACGAGGCTCAGGAAGCTGGTGAGCAAGTTGCTACTACAACTGGTCAGATACAAGAAGGGTTAGCTGAAACTGAAACTAGAGTAAATAATTTAAGAGACGCTCTCATTCAATTATTTTCAAAATTTACTATAGGAAATATAAAATCATTAAATATTGGTCAATTACTAGGGATACCTGATGTTAAAGCAACTGATATTTATAAAGATTTGACTCCAATTTATAATACTATACAAAAATTAACAGGTAAAGAAAAATCAGGTACTAATGATAAAATAGTTATAAATGGAAGTAAAGAAGATGATGTTGTAACTGAGGAGCAGATTCAAAAACTCAATCAATATAGAATCATATTAAATGCATTAGGGTATGAATTGGGTGAAATACATAATCGAAATAAAGAAGATAGTTTAGTTTGGGCTAGTATTATACCTACCGATCATGCAATTACAAACATTGAAGAAATAATTGATGCATTAACAAAGTTAAATATTATACAGTCTGTATCCAATCAAACTCCAGCTTCAACGGAAGGTGCTTCATCTAGTATTTCTAAACTTGAAAAAGAAGCTGGGCTTCGTCAGGAGAATGTTCAACTTACAGATGCTCAAATTGAAGCAGAATTAAAAAGACAAAACGAAGCGGTTGATAAAACTCCTCTTACGGGCGACGAAGCTATAGTTCGTTATATAGATGAACTCGATCAGATGTATGAAAAAGAAAAGCTTACTGGTGAAGAACTTGAAAAACTATTTGCCACATCTCGTAATGCGGACGCTGGCTCAGCTCTTGAGTTACTTAGTTCTGAATTAGAAAAAGCTTCTGATGTTCTTCGTCCTGAAGATCTGAGTGGTAATCTTGATAAAGTCGTTGGTAAATTTAAAGAACTTGGGATTTCTATAACAGATATAAGAAAACTTTTACAGGGCGATAAAACGTCTATTAGTTGGGTTGGAACAAACGGTGATCGACAAGAAAATATATCTAAAGCAATTGAATTATTAAAACAGCTTGGTTTAGAAGTGGAATCTGTAAATAATCCAGATAAGTTTAACACTACTATTACTGCTAGAACGCAAGCTCAGGTCGAAGCTTTTCATCGGGAAAAGCAAGCTGCCGAAGAAGTAAAAGAGGTCGTTGAAGAATTAGGAATAGATTTAGATGAGCTGGCTAATCACCCGTTCCCAACAGATGATATATTTACTAACAAGAAAATTGCCGCAGAACAATCTATAAGACAACTCGAATCTTTCTTGCCGGGTGATTATCAGGGTGATGTTGGACGACAAATCGTTGATTTACATACCGAGTTATCCGAATTGACCGAAGATAAAGGATTGTCATTATGGAGAACTAAATTTGAAGTTGTAGCCAAAAGCGTCAAAAATGTTCGCGAAGAAGTGGATGCTTTAGCCAAGAATCAGAAAAAGGCTATGTCTGAAGCTGTGTCGGATGCTAATCTTAGCACAGGAATAACTAAAGCTAGAAATGATATAAAAGAAATGTCTGAGTCTATGAGCAAACTTGGCGTTACGAAATTTGACGAAGAATTTAAAAAGCTCAATGAAGAGTTAGGCAATGTTGGTAATAATAGTGATAAATTAAAAATAGTTCGGGCAAAAATTGACGAACTCAAGATTGGTTTAAGAGAGGCTACCGCGGAGGCTGAAGCCTTATTAAATAAACAAAAAGCTGTTTACGAATCCTTAAAGGAAAATATTACCCAAAAGGCTGAATTAGAAGCCCAAAACATTAGATATGAGCAAAAGGGAATGCAGGGCACTGATTCATATAAAAACAATGTAGATAAAATAAATGCCTTAGAAGAAGAAATAAATGCAGTAGATAGATTGACGTTATCCGAAGAGCAATTAAGGTCTATTGAAGACGCAGAAGCTGAAGCTGCCAAAAAAGTTCAACAAGCTCTTGATTTACAACAACAATCAATTAAACAAGCCGAAGAAGCAAATAAACGTCAAGCACAAACTCTTGAAAAGACAAGAGCTGCACTTCAAAAACAAGCTAGTTCATTAATGAATAATGGCAAGTTAATGAAGCAGTATGGTGATCAAGTACATGCGCTTTACGAAGAAATTCAAAACCCTTCTACGACCATAAGTCGTCTTGAACAAATTCGAGTTGAATTAAATAAAATATCTGCGGAAGCTACCGCTGCTGGCAAATCTGGAAAATCATTTTTCCAAATGCTTCAGCAAAGAGCACAATCATTATTAGCTTATTTAGGTACATTTGCTAGTTTTTATAGAGTTGTTGGATATATAAGAACGGCTATAACTACAATATCAGATCTTGATACTCAATTAGTTGATCTTCGTAAAACAACTCAAATGAATACCCTAGAACTCGACGAATTTTATCGTACCTCGACTAACGTTGGTAAAGAACTTGGTGTAACAACTAGCGAAATAATCAGTCAGGCTGCTGCATGGTCGAGACTTGGTTACAACACTAAAGAAGCATCTGAACAGATGGCTGCATTAAGTTCTAAATTCGCAAGTATTTCTCCGGGCGTAGAAATTAATGACGCAACGGATTATCTTGTAAGTACAATGCAAGCTTTCAAGAAATTACCAGAAGATGTCGAAAGAGATATAATGGATAATATCAACGCTATAGGTAATACTATGGCTACAACCAACGGCGAAATTGGTGAAATGCTTGAGCGTTCATCAGCCGCTATGAAAGCTGCTAATAATACTCTTGAAGAAACTATTGCTCTCGAAGCTGCTGCTGTAGAAATCACGCGTAATGCTGAAACGACTGGTACAGCGTTTAGAACAATCTCGATGAGAATTAGAGGATACGACGAGGAAACTGAAGAGTTATCTGATGACCTTAAAAATATATCCGGTGAAATCGCAGATTTAACAAAGACAACGAAAAATGCTCCTATTAGTATTTTTACGGATGAATCAAAGTCTGAATACAAATCAACATATCAGATTTTAAAAGAGATTGCTGGTATATGGGAAAATCTTACAGATAAACAACAAGCTCAACTTCTTGAAAAGCTTGGTGGAAAACGTGGTGCTCAGTCTCTTGCTGGTATATTAGCTGACTTTTCTTCTGTTGAAAAGGCATTGGAAACTATGTCTGAAGCTGGCGGATCAGCTGAACGAGAAATGAATATTATCCGTGAATCCCTTGATTTCAAAGTAAATGCCCTTAAACAGACATGGGTAGGAATTATTCAAGATTTAATAGATCGTGGAGTAATTAGTGATGTAGTTGATGGTCTTACTAAAATATCTGTATCTCTTGGAAAATTAATTACACAGTTTGGAGTTTTAAAGACTGCGGTTGTTAGTATAGGTGGACTATTTGCTGCTAAAAAGTTTGGTTTATTAAATTTCTTAAAAGGCGATTTTAGTGGTATTGATAATTTAAGGAATAAAGTAATTGAATTAAGTGTTTCTGGTCAGTCTTTAAAAGAAGTAAGTAAATCAATAAATGAAATTCAAACCATATCTGCTTCAAGAGATATATTTGCTCCTGAGGGTATTAATGTTACGACTATAGAATTATATAGAAAGAGCTTACAAGGACTAACAGTAGATCAAAAAGCCTTAGCTCTTTCAACAAGCGGATTAACAAAAGCGGAAATTGAAGAGGTTTTAACACGTCAAGATAGTGCTATTGTTTCTCAGGCTATATCTAAAGCTGAGGCTGAAGCTATAATAAGTAAGATGGGATTAGCTAGTGCTACTAAAGTATTATCTGAATCTGAATTAGAAGAATTAGGAACAAGAGTTGGTTTAGAAGCACAAACCATTAAAAATGCTTTAATCGAAACTGGATTAGTCACTGTAAAAGATGGCGATATAATTGCCACTCAAAAACTTACTCAATCCGAAATTGAAGAAGCGTTAACTAGTCAAGGAGCTGCTTTAGCAGATAAACAGCAAACGGCTCAAATTATAGCTGAAACGATAGCTAAAAAACAAGCCACTCAAGCCACTGTTAAGTATGCTGGAACATCAAACTTATTAGTAGGTGCTTTTAATAAATTAAAAGCCGTTATTACAAAACACCCTCTGTTAACTCTCGCTACTATTATAGGTGGAAGCATTTATGCTCTAAGGAAGTATAAGAATAGTATAGATGATTTAATAGATTCTTCAAAAGAAATAGTATCAACTTATCAATCTACATCCAAAGAATTGGCTAAGAATAAGGGCGAGTTTAATTCTTTATCAGAAAAATATGTTGAATTATCAAAGGGCGTTGATTCTCTTGGTCATAATGTTAATTTAACAACGGATGAATATGAAGAATATAGAACCGTTGTTAATAGAATTGCAGACTTATCTCCTGATTTAATTAGTGGATACAATGATCAAGGAGACGCTATCTTATATATTCGTGATAGTGTTGATGCGTTGACAGATTCTTATAATAAAAATATTATCGCCGCTAATAACGATATTATTGCAAATGGCACTAAGGTAATGGAAGCCAGAAAAGAATCTAGACTTCAATATGGGAACGAAGATAATGTTCAAAGATATAAACTTCAAGATATAGAGGATTTTTTAAAAGGCTCTAAAGATGCAAAATCTTTAATGGGGAGCTTCACGGCTTTATATTCCGGTGGATTATATGGTTATGAATATAAGGATTTAGCACAATTATTAAGGGAATTAGGCATTGATGTTGGCTTTACAAAAGATGATGAATGGTATACTACAGAAGCTGAAGCTGCCGAATTCAATAAAAAACTACAGGACACCTTAGAACACTTAACGTCGGATCAACGCGCAATTCTTGAAGCATATGTTTCTAGAAAAAATGCTGAATATGAAAATATATTCGAAGGAGACAGAGAATTATTAAAGGCATATATTCAGAATTCATTATTAACAGATGAAGATTTAAAAGAAATACCAGACAATTTAAAGACTATTTTAATGAATTATGCGGATAACATAGATGTTGATATATTATCAACATTCAATTCTCCTGAGAAATTATCTTCTTATGCTAATCAGATAACAAATACATTTAAAGGTTTATCAGATAGCCAACAGGAACAATTAGAATTTGGTATAAATCTTTCAACTTCATGGAATAATAATGAATTATCCTATGATGAATATATAGAACAAATTCAAGCTTTTAATACATTATTGAGTGAATTATTCCCGGATAACGAAGAAATTCAAAAAACATTTAAGATATTATTTGACATTCCTAATGAAGAAGATTTAGCAAAACAAAAAAACGTATTCTTAAATCGTATTAGCGAAACAAGAACATCTTCAATGAAATCAGATCCCGAGATTTCTGATGAAGCAATTCAAGAGGCAATAAACAAAGGAAACGAAGTTGCAGAAGCTTGGTATAATAGTTTAACAAAATCAGAAAGAGATTTTGTGGCTAACATTTCTGATGAAGATTTTGCGAATGCGATTAAGTTTGATTCTACAAAACAGTTTGACGCGTGGTTGGATAAACTTAAAAATGTAGCAGCTAACGAAGATATAAATGTTAAAGTTAAAGCTTCGGACGCTGTGGATTCTATGGCTGATGCCAAGACTGCTATTACTTCTCTTGAAGAATTATGGAATCAAACGGTGCAAGATAGTTTGGCTCTTGGTAAAGACAAAAAATATCTTGATGCAAGTGGCAATGTAATTAAACAACTCAATGATAAAAATCAGGCTGTTGGTTTTGCAGATCCTGCGTTAATCAACAGTGTTGAATCGGCGTTTTATAAGTTTAGTGAACAATTAGAAAAAGAAGGTAATGATGCGGCTGCAAATAAGATTAATTCTGCACTCGAAGAATTTGAGAAAACACTCACAGAATTTCCGGGTGACGCAGATAAAGCTCAAGAAGCAATTGATAATCTTATTACGGCTTATATAGATCAGACAGATATTATTCAGAATCTTACCGAGGAAAACGCTGAATGGTCTAAAGCACAACTTAAAGCCTATGGTGTTACTAATGCCGAAGAAGTTGTTATGAGTAGGCTTAATAATACCACTAGACAACTTACGAAACAGTTCAAAGAAGCTACAAGTGCTTTAAATACTCTTACGTCTGCTCAAGAGGGTTCTCAAGAATATAATGACGCTGCTGATGATATAAGCGGTAAACTTTCTGAGATGTTTACTACTAATTTACCTAGCGGCGAACAAATAATTCCAAATTTTGACGCATCATGGGTTATTGAAAATCTTAATCTTCTTACAGAAGCTGCCAACGGTAGTGTTGAAGCGATGTGGAAAGTTCAGCAGGAAGCTGCTAAAAAAATCGCAATGCAAATAGATATTAATGCTCCGAATCCTGCGGCGGTAAACGATATTCAAAACCAAATTAATAGCCTTATAAACAACTTTGACATTAAAGATGTAACAGTTGGAACGTCTATTAATACAAGTCCAATGATTAAAGGACTTAATTCATTAGTAGATGCTGGTGTTATTACTCGTGATAGTATGAATGCTATTCTTTCGGGAATTGGTGTTGAACCTCAAGTAACTTATAAGGATATTCCTATAAGTGTTAATATGGCGGCGGCAAAAAATGAATTAAGAAAACAGGCAACGACTGGTGAAAACTATTATAATTCAAAATACATGCTGGACGCTATAGACAATGGAACTCTCACTGGTAACGTTAGAATTCCTGTAATTGATTATGTAGTATCTGGAAAATCAACTGGTGCTAAGTATGCTGCTCCGGGTGGAACTTCATCTTCCGGTGGCGGCGGAGGCGGCGGAGGCGGTGGCGGATCATCGTCCGAACCGAACAAGCCGAAGCAAGAAGCTGAGGAAACATTTGACTGGATTGAAGTTGCTATTCAGCGTATTGAGGAAGAAATTGCTCGACTTGATAAGGTTGTTGGTAATACCTATGATTTTTGGACTAACCGCAACAAGGCTCTTCTTAAGGAAATTGACAAGACCAAAGAAGAAATTAAGGCACAGCAAATCGCTTATAGTGAATATCTAAGAAATGCTAACGATATTGAAGTTAATAATGGTAAAGGACTTAACCCTGATGACTATGGTGAAAATGATGCCGATGTCAAGAAGCATGATCAAGAATTATTGAATAAAGCTATAGCGGCTTGGAAGACTGGCGAATATCAGAAGAAAGTTCGTGAAGGATTATTAAGCGGAAAAGATATTGAGAAGATAGCTAATCATTTTCTTACCGATACGATTAAGGAATATCAAGAATGGTATAATAAAGCAATTGCGGTAAGTGATGCAATGCAAGATAATAAAATCAAACTCGGTGATCTTGCTAGAACGGATTTTGACCATATTAAAACTGAGTATGATGAGATATTACAATACTTTGAAGCATATGCTGATCTTATTGATAAGCGTATTAGTCGTACAGAAGAAAAGGGTTATTTTGTAAGTAAAAATTATTATGATCAACTTACGGATTATGAAAACAAATCAATTACTACTCTTCGTGAGGAGACCGATAAATTAATAAAGAAACGTGACGAAGCGGTTAATGCAGGAGATATAGCTCTTAACTCAGAAGAATATCATAAAATGACACAAGAGATATTAGACAATCTTCAATCTATCGAAGAAAGAACTAATAATATATATGAGAATGCTAACAAAATACGTCAGATTGATTGGGATATATTTGACTATATTGAAGACCGTATTTCTAAAGTTACCGATGAATTTGAGTTTCTTATTGACTTACTTGATAATCAAAAGATGTATGACGACTATGGTATATTCAACGAACGTGGATGGGCTAACACTGCTCTTCATGCGGGTAAGTATAATACTTATATGCAACAAGCTCTCGATTATGCGAAGGAGCGTAAAAAGATTGAGCTTGAAGAAGATAAAGCTGATAAAAATCTTATTGAGCGTCGTGAGGAACTTATTCAGCTTCAGCAAGAATCAATTAAGAATGCTTACGCCGAGAAAGACGCTGTAAAGAGTTTAGTTGAAGAAGGTATTAATATTCACTTGTCCAAGCTCAAGGAACTTATTGATGATTATAAGAAGGCTCAACAAGAAAGTAAGAGTTTATATGAGTATCAAAAGAACATTTCTAAGCAGACAGAGAACATTGGAAATCTTCGTAAACAACTTAATGCTTATGTTGGCGATACATCTGAAGAGGCTCGTGCTACAATTCAGAAACTTAGCAAGAGTCTTGAAGATGCTGAAACTCAGCTGAAAGAAACCCAATGGGACAAGTACATATCAGAAACAGAAACATTCCTTAGTGATATGTATGATGAATACGAAGAAACACTCAATGCAAGACTTGATGATATTGACCTTCTTATGCATGATATGATTGATGAAGTTAATGCTCGTGGTACTGAAATTAGCGGAATTATCAAAGAGGTATCTGGAGAAGTAGCTTATGAACTCACTGATTATACAAAAACGTTTATTAGTAACGGAACTCTTGTTAGTGATTTTAAAAATAAGTTCGATACAGAAATTACGAACGTAGAAAGTATACTTGGTAATATTCAAAAATACATAGCAGATATCGCTAATAAGCAAGTTACTCCAGCTGTCAACGAAAACTCAATTAAGAGAGGCACAAAGCTTAATAATCATGCAACATATAAAGGTGTAGATTATAGTACAATATTTGACTTAGAGTATTATATGAATAAGTACCCTAATTTAGTTAGTGTGTTTGGTACTGATTATGATAAGTACATCGAACATTTTGTAAATTATGGAATGAAAGAAGGCAGACAAGCTTCTGAAACATTTAATCTTGAATATTACAAGAAAAAATATCCGGATCTTGCTAGAAAGTATGGTAATAACAATCAAGCTTATTACGAACATTTCATTGAATACGGAATAAAGGAAGGTAGACAGGCTTCCGAAACATTTAGTGTACAGATGTATAAAAACTTGTACGAAGATTTAGCAAAATCGTTCAAGAATAATCTTAAGAAGTATTACGAACATTATAACAATCATGGTCGATTTGAAGGACGTAGAGCTTATGCAACTGGTTCGAAACATATTAATAGTGATCAGCTTGCATGGACACAGGAACAAGGCGGAGAGCTTATTTATCGTAGTACGGACGGAGCAATCCTTACACCTCTTAATGTTGGTGATAAGGTATTTACTGCGGAAATGAGCGAGAACCTCTGGAATCTTGCACAGCTTAAGCAACGTCCGGTTGTATCTACTGGTGCTGGCAGAACTGTTAATAACACTAATGCTATTAGTATTAATCTTCCTAATGTACAAAATTATGAACAGTTTAAGAATGCTCTTCAGAATGACCCGAATATGACAAAGTTCATACAGCAAGTAACATTTGGTGAGGCAACTAATGGTATTAAGTTAAACAGAAAGAAATACTAGGAATTAAAAGGAAATAATAAAAGATTATAGGGACGGTTGTTAAAATATACAACCGTCCTATTTTTCTTTAGAAGGAGTGATTATGATGTTTAACTCTAAAGACAAAGTGAAAAAACTTAAGCAAGAGAATTCAAAACTTAGAAGTGAAATTCGAAAGCTTAAGGGCGATATAAAAGAATTGAAAGAAAAGGATAAGATTATAGAACAGACTAAAGCTGAATATGAAAAGGCGATTGCGGAAGCTCGCGATTGTAAGAAGCAATATATTAAGCTTATGGAAAAGATGAAAGACTTCTATTCTAAAATGAAAAAGCAAACGTAAAAGGAGGTGTCAAAATGGACGACTTCATATTTGACGGACAGGCATTGTCCGACTTCGGGTACGTGATTGCTGCAGACGGTGCTATTGATGAGACACTTGCTGTCTCCAATATGAACTATGAATTAATCAAAAGTGCAATGTCCGATATATCGTATAAAGTAGCACACGAATACCCGGACAATTACTCCCGAACGTTTATGATTATAAAGAATAATTGTGAAGACGTTGAAAGCAACGGCAGTCTTACTGACGACGATATTTCAACTCTTACAAGATGGTTAGTTAGAAAACAATTTAAATGGTTTAAATATGTCGGAACTAATGTGTGGTTTAAGGTGCAGAATATAGTTGAAAAAATGTATTATGGTAATGATGTTATCGGACTACAGATTACTGTTAATGCTAATGCCCCATTCGGTTTTACGCCTGAAATAGCTAATACGTGGTCAGGTGATACTAATACAATTTATACCGTATCGGATGAAGAAGGATATATTACACCTACCGTTGTAATCACATTAGCCGAAAGTGGCAATCTTATTATTCGTAATTCCCGAACTGCCGACTTTACTCAAATAGATAATGTTAGCAGTGGCGAAGTTATAACTATATACGGAGAAGGATTACTTCAGATTGCAAGCAGTAATCCATCCCACAACGTTGCCGACGATTTTAATTTTGTATTCCCAAAGTTAGTATCTAGCTACAATGATAGTGCAAATATTATCACTACTAATTTAAATTGTACTGTTACTTACAAATATAGAGGAAGAAGAAAGGTGGGATTATAATTGCAGAAGTTTAAATACGATATGCTGTATGAAATAACTCCTCCTACAATTGTACTTGCCACCCGATATCACAAGAAATTAGGTGTTATCGAAAATGTGAGTCCTGAGATTACGTCCAGATTCACAATGTCTTCTCATCAAGAAATATCGTTTGATGTTTATAAAGAGAAAGACGGTGTTGAGTGTAGTCTGTGGGATCAGATTGTGGACTTTAAATATATCTATGTCCCGGAACATGATGAATATTATGAGATTCAAGTGGATGTAGATGAATCGAATAAGACTGTTAAGCATTGTACGGGAAAGTCGGCGGGTGAATGTGAACTATCGCAAAGATATCTACGTGACTTCCACTGCAATGATGAAACAGATATTTTAATGGATGATTACGTGGTTACAACGCTCTACAATGCGTCCAATCCAAAGGGGTCACTACTTGATAGGGTACTGCATGACAAATGCCCAGATTGGGCTGTTAGGCACGTTGACGAGTCGATTGCGAGCATACAGAGAACGTTCACGGCGGACGGAACAACTATATACGATTTCTTTGTTAATACTGTCGCTACCGAAATAGGATGCTTATTCAAGTTTGACAGTGTTAACCGTATGATAGATGTATACGACTTATGGAATACATGTAATAAATGTGGTAACCGTAGTGACTTTAATCTGTCGTGTCCAAAGTGTGGAAGTACAGATATCACCAGAGGTTATGGTAAGTGGGCAAACGTATTTATCTCAACTGAAAACTTTGCTTCGGAGATTACTGTCGATGGTGATGCTGATTCTGTAAAGAACTGTTTTAAGGTGTCTGGTGGCGACGACATTATTACTGCTGCTTTTATGAATCTTAATCCGAATGGCAGTGCTTACATTTATAGATTCTCGCAAGATAGTATTTCGGATATGCCAGAGGAACTTCAAGAAAGGCTTATTGGTTATAATAATTTATATGATAGCTATCTTCCATCTTATCAGAAACTTGTAGAAGAATATTATCAAGCGGTAACTGAAGAGTTAAGACTTCATACAACTATGATGCCTGAATCAGAGATACCGAAAGACACCACCGCAAAGGAACAGCTTGATATATTAATGGCTGAGGATTTTACGGTTGCTGTACAAACTATCGAGTCTACTTCCACCTCTTCTGCCGATTTATCGGTTAAGGGATATGCGAGGGCTATTATTGATCCTCGTTACACCGTAGATGTATCATCCACCACTCTGAGCGATTTAGATACTACGACTAATACCCGGACGTGGACTGGTATCTTTACTGTTAAAAGTTTGGGCGGTGTTAACGATGAGGGAGAAGAAGACAAAGCTAAGAGCGAAACGTTAAAGACTGTCATAGTCAATGGGGACTACGAAGAATTCTTAGAGCAAAAGATAGATAAAACTTTGGATAGGTCTGACTATTCTTTCACTACCCTCTTCAATCTCCCACTTCCAAAAGACGATGATGATAATTATGTGCCGTCGGAAGATACGGAGTTTATAGAAGCATTACACTTATATAGTTTAGACAGACTTCAATCATTTAGCAATTCATATGAATCAATACTTGAGGTGCTGATTAAACAGAATATTGCTGAAGATAAAGATGAGGATCACAAAGAACCATATAAGATAGATATATATAATAAGGTTTATGTGCCGTACTATACTCGTAAGGGATTTATAGAGGCAGAATTAACAATACGTGAGAAACAAGTAAATGAGGCAAACGCTTTGATTCAAAGCTTAGTTTCTCGAATGAAATCAATAAAAGACTTACTTAATCTGCGGGCATATCTTGGTGAAGATATGTACCGTGTTTTTATTTTGTACTTACGTGAGGATACTTACACAAATTCAAATTATATCTCTACTGGCTTAGATGATGCCGAGGTGATTCAGAAAGCCAAAGAGTTGTTCGATGTGGCGGATCAAGAAATTCAGAAAGCAAGCGAATTACAATATACGTTATCGGGCAATCTTGTTAACTTACTGAACACTGAAGAGTTTGCTCATTTTAAAGATGAGTTTGAAATTGGTGATTGGATTGTGTGTAGAGCGGCTGATAAAACATTTAGGCTTCGTCTTATAGAAGTTGAATATACATATTCTAATAAGGCGGAAATAAATGTTACATTCTCTAATGCTACTCGCATTAATGATATGGTTAGCGATGTTGCCGACATACTCTCCCACGCTTCGTCGATGGCTACTACATATAACTATGTAGCACACCAAGCAAGTCAAGGAGAAGAGGCAAAAGATTTTGTAGACACAGCTAAGTCTGACGGTATTGAAACTAAAGACGTACAGATATTAGCGGGAAATAATAAAGATATAGTTGTAGATGACCACGGTATTCTTGCGAGATATTACGACGATGCTACGGGAGAATATTCCCCAAAGCAGTTACGTATAACATCAAATATAATCACATTTACAAAAGATAATTGGAAGACAACTTCGGCTGCACTCGGAGAACAGACATATAAAAGATATGATCCTAAGCTGGATGCTCGTGTCGAAGAAACTGAATATGGTCTTTCTGCAAAGTTTGTAGTTGCCGGATATATTGAAGGCTCTACTATCGTGTCGGGTAGTATTTATTCAAGCAATTATTCCGACTATAACAAACAAGGAACATACATCGATCTCGAAAAAGGTTACTTTAGTTTTGCTGGTGGTGACTTTAAATACAATCAGAACGGACTTAGTTACCACGGCGAAATTATAACTCGTGCATTAAATCTCGATGATAGAACTGATATTAGTATCAGTCATAATAATATGGACATCGTATTAACCAATGTCACCGAAGATGGCATTGTGGTGACATCCAATCCAATAGAAGCATATCAAGTTGGATTCTCAAATGGATATGGTTTATATGTGCCGTATCATGGTTTGTTTACTGGAGAGGTTGAAGCGAATAATTTTTACGCTCACGAAGATATGTATGCGGGTGGCAATGTTATTGGACGCACTATCGCATCGCAGACTTTTGTAAAGGCAAATGAAAACTTATACGTTGGTCATACCGACAGCGAAGAAGATAATGAATATGTTATTCGTCTTGAATCCAATGCTGGCTCTATAGAAATATTCAGTGAACCAACAGACGAAGATCTTAAGGGTATGCGTGTAACCAATGCTAACGGTGAAAGTGTAAATGTATTTACGGTTAATCAAGACAACGAGATAACATTTAACGGTGGCGGTGGTAACACTGATTACGTCGAACTTACTCAAGCCGAATATAATGCACTCACCCCAGAAGAACAAATGAACGGTACTCTCTACTTTATCACCGATGGAGAAGGTGGTGGAGGAAGTGGCGGTGACGGAGATACAAATGTCTACGGTGCTTTTATTGATACTAATAGAGTTATAAAGGCAAATACAACATTTAATTCTGACACAAGCTATACAGCAACAGAAGATTGTGCAGTCGTATATTCAATCGCAGTTAATTCGGGAACGAATGGGCAGATTTTTGTTGATGGCAAGGAGATAAATGCTTTCTATTCGGGTAACGGTATTATGCAACCGACAGACACGTTATATCTCAAAGCAGGTCAAACCGTATCGTTTAAACCGACCTATTCATCGGGAATAAGCTCATATACTGTCTACGGTCTCACCTTTGGAACACAAAACATCTTTACACCTCAGATTTACAGCACAGAAGAGAGATGTGTGGGAGTATGGATTGATAATAAGCCGTTGTATCAAAAGACGATGACATATCAATTTACAAGCACTAATGATGTGTATTACGATTTTGTACCAGATGTCAATGCTTATGTAGTTAATGCTATTGGATTGATTGATGCTGGCGGTGGTGGTTGGACTCGTCCTATACCAATTTTTTATAGCAATAGTGCTAGTGGTACTCACGCAAGATTTGATGAAGGCGCACCAGCTAACGGAGTACGTCTTAGAAGAGAATCGGGAGCATGGGGAGCTTCTCCTACTGCTATTGTGACTCTGCAATATACTAAAACCACTGACACAGCAGGAAGCGGTTCATATAATACGCTTGGAGTGCCGATGGTGCATTATTCAACAGATGAACAGGTTGTGGGAACGTGGATTGACGGAAAGACTATATACTGCAAATGTTATCAAACGACAATAAGTGATGCAAACAATTTGGTTATTGACAGTACTTTAAATAATGCACTTATTCATATTTTGCCAACATCGTCAATATCAATAGATACAAGCGGTATATATAACACGTCTTTTGTGTTTAACTGTTACGATAGATGTATATTGAGATTAATGTGTAATAGTGCGGGTGTTGGTTTAAATTGTGAAAATTATAATGCGAGCAATTTTGGAACATCAACGGTATACGTTGTATTGTATTATACTAAAACAATCGATTAAAGGAGGTGGATTATGGGAAATTTAATGCTGAATAATATAAGTTATACTGGCGGAGGATCGGGCGGAAGCACTGTAATACCTAATCCACCTGAGGTTGCAACTGACGTATTAACCTCTGTCAATATCAACGGCACTGTGTATGGTATCGGTAGTGGCGGAGGAACTGTAAGTGTAGATTACGATACACCATTTGATACGGGTAAAAGAATGAATGGTAAAATAATATATGGCTATTACGACATATCCGCCCCTGTGTCTCGTGCCAATTGGAATGATTGCAGTAGAGAATTAGCGGGTTTACCATTAGATATCACTCTTATTAAGTGGGATATAAAATACGTTGCTAATGTCTATTGGCAAAAAGGTGAAAGCAATGATAGTTTATACATTTCGAAAGGTACTAATAGTTGGTATGTTACTTGTTATTACACATATAATTGGTCATCAGCGACAGTTTATACATATATTGAGTTTATTGAGAACTAATTGACATAGACCTATATGGTCTTATTTTTTTTGCAAAGGAGAAAATATTATGAATTTAATTACATTACAGACATTAAAAACTGGTGTTGTAGCAAGAAATCTTCTTAGCTATGGAACAAATGACGCTGCACTCTCCGCTCTTTATCAGAGCATGCGAGCTAGTATTGCAGATTCCGCCAATATAGCAAGTGTTACATGTCTCCTTATGGACGACGCAGGACATATAGGAAAATGCGAAAGATGGACGAACAGTATAGCACCTGAACCTAACTCGGGAGAATCAGAGGAATAAAACAATAAATAAAAGGAGGAAGACATTGTGGATAATATACAATATATCTCCTTAGATATAAATAATAATAAAATTAACACAAACATTTATACGAAACAATATGACGTTGGGCGAACGGTAATCTTTACGGTTACCGAAAATGGAGTTGAAAAAGACCTTACAGATATGTACGCTCTTATTCAACTCAAGAAACCCGACGGCTTTTTTGTTTTAGATGATTTACCAGTAACTGATAATCATATTACATTAACAACCACCGAACAGATGACCGTGGTAGCGGGGAGATTACCTTATCAGTTATCCATATATCGTAACGACACATTGGTTTCCACGGTTACGGGATACATAGATTGCGAAAAAGCAGTCGTAACAAACGAAGATATTGAAAGTTCAACTGTGAGTAATATTGTGGAAGAAATTGCACAAGAGATTTCACAGATTCACGACATATCTCAGTATGAGGAAGTAGCTGCTCAGATTAGGGCGGACAGAATTGCTGTTGAAGATGCTACTGATGAAGTATTAGATAATGCGTCTCAAGCTGCACAGTCGGCAGCCGAAGCTATTGCTTACGCTATCGGTGATCAATATAACCCTGACGAAAACGCAAAATCCTATTATGAAAATACTAAGGAATTATATAACAAACTATTACAAGGTGCGAAGATAACTATTCTTGCCAACGGTTGGAACGGAAGCAATGAACAAACGGTGGCGGTAACCGGAGTAACGTCTGACGAGGATCATCAGCTTTGTGCAGTATTTCCAAAGTCAACATCAACGGAAGAATATATATCGTGCGGAGTTATTCGTGTAGGACAAGGCAATGGTACTATTACATTTAAATGTACTGAAACGCCCGAAAATGATTTGGAGGCATACGTTATTACTCAAGCTACAAATAGTATGGGCGTTAATTATTTTGGTACAAGTGTTCCTACGGATGATGTGGGCGTTAATGGTAATATTTATTTACAGTATGATAACGATGGCATTATAAGAGTGTTTGGAAAAACGCAGAACCATTGGACTCCGTTTGGCGGAGACATATACAATGAATCGTATATGTTATTTGATACCACTGCTGCCAGTGTATCTGGTGGCATTATGACGATTAGCACTACATATGCGGGTGGTAACTTTATTAATACGCATACAATTCTTTACGCTATAGATCCGGGCGAATGGCGCACCGATAAGCAGCCTGTGGAATATACGGCTACACAAGATTGTGCCGCAGTATATTACGTTGCGAGTCAAGACGCTTATCGAAGTTTGGATGTGTATATTAATGCGTCAGGCGTAGTTGTGGATGGTGTTCAAGCTAAAGACCCCATGTATATCAAGGGCGTTCAATTTCTTAAAGGCGGTCAGAAAATTGGTATCAAAGGATATAATACGAATTGGAATGAGTTTACACGTAACTTCTATTTAAGAATATATCCGACTATGAGCAATACTGAAGGTGAACCTAGAAATAGTGATGCCAGAATTATCAGTCTTACAGAGGGTACATCTTCTCATACTACAATGAATGTTAATACGGAGGTGGAATAATATGGTTTTAAGTAATTATTGGAAAGCCTTCAAATTAGCGACAATTTTTAATGGTAATAGCGGTTACAGCCGTATAGACTTGGGTTTGGTAAATATTCAAGGAAACAGGGAAAGCAATATAGTATATGGTATTAATAGTGGTAAACAATCATATGTGCAATCGAATGCCAAAATACGAAATGTAAATGGAATACGAATAGGTACTGGAAGTGGACAAATACAACCCTCAGATTATTGTTTATTCAATGATGTCACTAGCAGTATTAGTAATTTGGAATTTTCTGTTGTTCATTCTACGCTAGATAATAAGTTTAGTAGCATTATAAACATCAGTGGACTTAATAACTCGGAATCGGAAATTGTGATTAGCGAATTAGGAATTACTAAAACGTTTATTATAAACGACTCTGGTGGAACAAGTGACCCAGTTATGTTAGCTAAACTCACCTTGAATAGACCCGTAATAGTTCCGCCTAGTGGAGCTTTTGCGTTTACCATTGAATGGGACGAAGCATAAGGAGGTGGATGTATGATATTATCGAATTATTGGAAACATGTGCAATTCACCTTATGTGACGTAGGAAGTATACCTACTAAAAATTATGGTTTTGTAGACGTAACTGGAACTGAAGTTGGAGCAATAATGATTACTCCTAGTGGTACTAATTATACAGACGCATATTTTTATCCAAAGGCAAGATTAAGAAATTTTGAAAATATAATTTTAGGTGACGGCACGGGAACTGTTCAACCGACAGATTACAATCTGTTTCACCCTAATACAAACCTATGGAGTAGTTTAAGTTGGAATATGTCTAGTGCTCCAGATGACAATGGTTTTACTTCTACTATTGTTATTTCTGGACAGAATCATACGGGTGAAACAAATCAAATTACAGAGTTTGGATTAACTAAATCATTCATTACTACTAGTGGTCAGAGTTCTACCTCGCAAATTCTTATGATTAAAGTAATGTTGGATGAACCCGTAGTTGTTCCTAATGATGGATCATTTCAAATTGTTGCTGATTGGATGCAATCATAGGAGGTGTTTTATATGGAATCTATACAGTATGTTCATATAGACATCTTAAACAATAAGAATAACAAATATATATATACGAAACAAAATGATAATAATCGAGAAGTGGTATTTTCATTTACTAAGAATGGGCAAGTATATGACATTGGGGAAGATGTGGTAAGTATATCAATCCGCAAACCCGACGGTTCAATATTTGAAGATACATTAACAGTAAATAACAATACTGCTATCTTATCTTTAACAAATGAAATAACAGACTTGACTGGAACACTGCCGTACCAAATCACATTTACCGATTCTGGTGCGGACAGTGTTTTTTCTTCGGTGACAAGTTACATACTTTGTGAAGATATAAACTAAGAGAGAGGATGAAATAAAATGAGTTATACGAGCAAAGTTATTATTGGCGATCGTACACATCTCGTAGGATCAAACCTATATGGGGTATGTAACTCTGAAGCCTCTGCTGTTACTAAGGTGGTAGAACTCTCCGACTTCGATAAATTTCTTGTGGGGGTTACTATACATGTTAAATTCACGTATTCTAACACTGCTGCCGAACCCAAGATAAACATTAACAGCTTAGGCGAGAAGCCAATGTATTTATATGGAAATACTTGTCCGGGTGTTACGCCGGATACGTCGTGGGATGCTGGTGCAATACTTAGTCTTACCTACGATGGCACAGCATGGATAACTAATGATTGGATAAACACCAATGTGGGAGTGCGACAAGTGTACACTTCTGATGAATATAACACAAATTACAGAGTATTATTCTCGGGAAGTGGTAGTGCTGACGACGAAGTAAATATAACAAGAAAAAATAATGATCTTATATACAATCCGTCGATAGGTGGATTATATGCGGGAAAATTTATATCCGCCAACACTAATAAACACTTCTCGGACAATCCCGATGATTATGCTATCAATGTGAGGAATTCGGATATTGTAAATTGTAATGCTATATGGTTTCAAGATCCGGCTGAAAATGATAGTGATGAATTTGAAGGTATTATGTTTAAACGTACTACTGCTAACACTTATGATATATTATATTGCAGAGACGGAGTTCTTTATGTAGAGCAGCAATGTACTGTTCCTACTGATGAATCTGGAACAATACATAATACGCACGGTACTATAAGAAAGATGATGTCTGATATTAATATGCCATCGCAGAACCGTATTAGAGGCGGCACTACTACCAAAGTTATTGCAGTTGATAGTAACAATTGGGCTGTGGCTTTTACTTCTGCGGAAGTCAATCAGATACTTGGCGTAAATAATAGTTCTAGTGGTAATACGTCTATGTCTATATCAAACGGACACTATCAAGCATACCCATATGCAATAGATGGCGTGGCTTATAATACTAGCGACAGTAAATGGTATATACATTTCGCAACAAGACCATCGTCGAGTTCTGAATGTAGACTAAATTATATAATCTATTATTGGGTATAATCATAACGAGGAGAGTATTCGCTACTCTCCTTTTTTAATATAAAGGAGAAATGATATGTATACAATTTTAATAAACGATGATAAGTCTCTGATGACTTCAGTTAAGACTACTCTCCTTCGCAACACAACTACTGATGAAATTGCATTTTTATTAAGCCCTATAAGCCCCATAGAGGACGATACGGATGGTCAACAGCATAATCCTCAGGTAACGGTCGAAACGACTTATACGGCTCTCCTACGCTACGAGAACGGCAATGTAATGAAGACAGAGACACTTGCAGTAGATGCGGAACTATACAAGGGTAAAGTTAGATTTATTTTACCTCGTGGCGCAGTCTTCTTTAGCAGCAAAGGAATGGTTCAGTTATGGCTTGAGATAACTGCGGAGACTATTACAACGACTACGACATACGACACTGAGACTGGTGAGATTATTGATTAAATTGCGAACGCAAACTCATGACTTTAGTCGTGAGTAAGTGAGCGTTTACAAAATAGTCAGCATATAGGGAAACCTGTATGTAGAGCGGTTAAAATCCGCCAACAAAGCAAACGAATATGCTGGAAATGCGTAAAGCTAATAGAACTACAACGTAGGGATGAAACAGACTCAAGCGTGATAGTTGCGAAAGCAGAAAAAATCTATTAGATGGTATAAGGTTAAATCCTAAGTACTACTCTCCTAATCGCAAATCAGCAGGGAATGACCGAATAGGTCTGCCCCCAACGACTATCCCTCGTGAGGGGAGTAGGGTCAAGCGACTCGAAGTGTTTGCGCCTAAGGTTTAGACTTACGTCTGAGCTATGGATAAGATATAGTCTGTGCTTATGTGAAAGCATAAGACACCTACTGCTTATAAATAAGCGGGTAAGGATGCATAGGATTAGCGAACCTATGTGAACGACAACTTCACACAATTAAAGAATCCTACGATTCTTATATTATTATTGACATTTCCATAAAATATGATATACTAAAAGTAAAAATTAATATTATTTTTACCAAGGCAAAGAAGGCATAAACAACGGTTTATGTATTACACATTCTTATGTGATCTTCTTTGTCTTTTATTATTTTATGGAGAGAAGTTATGGAGAAAGCTTATAAGTATAGAATATATCCAAATAAAACACAACAAGAGTTAATACAGAAAACTTTTGGTTGTGTTAGGTTTGTTTATAACTATTATTTAGACAAAAGAATAAAAGCTTATCAGGAAAATAAAACTTCATTAAACTATTATGATTGTTGTAAAGATTTAACTAATCTTAAAAAAGAATTAGAATGGTTGAGAGAGCCAGATAAGGATTCTCTACAGAAATCTTTGAAAGATTTAGATGAGGCGTATAAAAAGTTCTTTAAAGAGAATTCTGGTTTTCCAAGATTTAAATCGAAGAAAAATCATAAAAAATCTTATAGAACTAGTTGTACGAATAATAATATTGAATTTCAAAACAATCATATTAAACTACCTAAACTTGGTTGGATTAAAACAAGAGATACACTAAAATCACAAGGCAGAATACTTAATGCTACTGTCTCGCAAGATCCTAGTGGTAAATATTATTGCTCTCTTTGTTGTACAGATATAGAAATAAAACATCTACCACAAACAAACAATCAAGTAGGAATAGATTTAGGTATTAAAGATTTTGCAATTACAAGTGATGGTGTTAAATATTCTAATCCGAAATATTTACAGCAATCTTTAAATAAACTTGCCAAACTTCAACGTGAACTATCTCGAAAATCAAGAGGTGGGTCTAATTGGAATAAAGCAAGGATAAAGGTTGCTAGACAATATGAAAAGATTAGAAATCAACGTCGAGATTTTTTGCATAAATTATCTACGGAACTTATTAGAGAAAACGACATTATTTGTATTGAAGACCTTAATATATCCGAAATGATACAAGATAATAGAAGGGATATGCGAAGAAATATCGGAGATGTTTCATGGTACGAATTTACTCGCCAACTTCAATACAAGGCAGATTGGTATGGAAGAACCATTATTAAAGTAGATAGATATTTCGCAAGTAGTCAAACTTGCAGTTGTTGTGGTAAGAAATTCCCTATCACTAAGGATTTAGGAGTAAGACAATGGATATGTCCTAATTGTAAATCTATATTAGATAGAGATACTAATGCTGCAATTAATATACTTAATGAAGGATTAAAACAAATAGCTTAAATAATAATATAAGAACCGCAGGAACTGCGGGGTTAGCTCGGTAATGAAGTAGACACTAGTCTACTAGTCCCGAGAATCACGTGACTTTAGTCGTGTGGAGTTCAGGAGACTAGTGAGACTAAGACAGATACTTACTCTACTCTGTCAACTACTCTCTTTATTGAAAGTTCAATCCGTGAAAAGTATTGTCCTAAGGATGACGATAATACTATTCGTATCACTCGTGGCGATAGTCTTACAGTTAATATTACTCTTACAGACGATGAGGGATTCCCATATACTCCGGTCGAGGGTGACCAAGTATGGTTCAGAGTTAAGAAGAATGCAAAGGCGGACGTTATCTTAATTGAGAAGTCGATTAATATAGATGACCTCATACTTGAATTAGTTGAGGCGGATACTGAAGATTTAGCGTTCGGAAATTATGTTTATGAGATTGAGGTAATTACAGTTAATCTGGATCACTATACGGTAATTAAGAACGCACCATTTATTATTACGGAGGAGTTACACTAATATGGAAATACACGGCAAGGTTAGTTCTCATCAGAATATCGGTGGACAAGTCAACACTCCTCCCGACGTAAAAGACGAAATACATGGCAAGGTAAAGGCGAGCCAAGGTATTGGTGGCGGTGTGAATACGACTTCTGCCGTGAATGGTGAAATAGATAGAAATGTAAAACATAGAAGTTTTAGCGATACGACGTTCCTATATGGTACGACAAAATATTGGAATGCACAACCGAGATTAATATCTCAAAGTAAAACTATATATGTCTATACAGACCATGATCAAGATGGCGAGGGTAACGGCATTCCGGGCTTCAAGTTGGGTGATGGTATGGCATATCTAATCGACATGCCGTTTGTTACCCAAAATATGGAAGACCATATTAAAGATGCCGTGAGACATATAACACAAAATGAGAGAAACTTTTGGAATGATAAAGTTCGTTGTTATATCTCGGCGGATAATGAAAATAATTTAGTTTTTACAACTGATTAGAAAGGAGAAAGATTATGCCTAATCCATATATAGACGTGATAACTCTGCCTACTGGCAATAGTTATGACCTTATTGATAGTGGAGCGAGAGCCTTAATCGCTGCTTTAAATAATTGGGATTATATAGTATCGACCGATGCAGCCTCTACTCCCTATGGTATTCAGTGGGATGACGACGGAACGACCATAACGGGAACTCTTGTTGCTTCGGCAAATACTACTTATAAAATATATTTAGTACCATCAACGGATGCTTCGGGCAATGATGGTTTTTCAGAATACATAACAATTACTCAAGACAGTGGCTCTACATATCAGTGGGAAAAGTTTGGAAGTATTGTAACACCTGATTTATCAAATTATGTAAGTAAATCAGAGGCTGGAGACTTAGCGTATAAAGATAGTGCTAGTGGTAGCTTTACGCCATCTGGCACAGTTTCTCAACCAACCTTCACTGGTGAATCCACTACTTCTACCGGAAAGTTTACTCCTAGCGGTAGTGTTAGTTTAACAAATTCAAATCAATCAGCTACTGTCGCCCCAGCGGAAAGTGGAACTGCTACTTATACTCCTGCGGGAAGTGTGAGTGCTCCGACAATTTCGGTGGCATCAGCTGGTGCGACAACTACGGTGAACAGTATTACTGCCGTTGGAACTCTCCCCGAGTTGACAACTACGGTCAGCAACGGAACGCTAACGATCGGATGGAGTGCTGGTACTCTTCCTACTAAGGGATCTAATACAACGGTTAAAACCGGAGATGCTAGTTATTCTGCGAGTGCTCCGAGCTTTACTGGCACGGGGGTTAGACTTGTTACTGACGATATCTCAGTGCCGTCAAGTGCATCGTTTAGTGGTACTGAAGGAAATGTTAGTGTAACAGGAACACCGAGTGGAACTGTTTCACAACCAAGCTTTACAGGAACGGCTGACACGGTAACTGTTTCATAATAGAAAGGAGGCGAGTGTATGGCTAACGAGGTTAGTAAGATAAAGCTTCCAAATGATACTACTGAATATTCTTTACAAGATGATCAAGCCATCGCCTCAATAACTCGAAGTGGTACAACTTTCACCGCTACTAGACGCGATGGCACGTCGTTTATTTTTACACAGCAAGACAATAATACGACTTACACTTTCGCCACTGGCGATAATAATGGTCAAATAAAAGTTACTCCAAGCGGAGGTACTGCACAGAATGTGTCAGTAAAAGGTTTGGGGACGGCTGCTTATAAAGGAACTACAACATCTGTAACGTCGGGGTCATCCGACCTTGTTACATCGGGTGCTGTATATACTGCTATTGATAATCTTCCCGAACCTATGATATTTAAAGGTAGTCTTGGTACTGGAGGTACTATTACTACTCTCCCAACGGCTAGTTCGGCTAATGAAGGTTATACTTATAAAGTTATCACCGCAGGGACTTACGCATCTCAAGCAGCAAAAGTTGGGGATTTGTTTATTTCTAATGGTACAGATTGGATATGGATACCGTCTGGCGATGAGCCAAGCGGAACTGTTACAAACGTTGCCATTGTCAATGGTGGCGGATTATCCGTGAGTGGTAGTCCAATTACGTCTTCGGGTACTATTACTATCTCTCACGCCGACACAAGTTCTCAGGCGAGTGTGGATAATTCGGGGCGTACATATATTCAAGATATCACGCTTGATACTTATGGTCACGTAACTAAGATAACTTCAGCTACTGAAACTGTTGTTAATACAGATAGATATGTTAACTCCGCCGCATTTGCAAATGATACGAGTGGTGTGAAGATGACGCTTACTCGTGCGGGAAGTGATACTGCAACGGTGACCGGAACTATACCATTAGTTTCTTCATCAACGGCGGGAGTCGCACCTTTAGGTGCGACAGTATCATCTCAGTCGCAGTCAACTAAGTTTCTCCGAGAGGATGGATCATGGGCTACGCCGAGTTATACAACTAATACTAATACAACTTATACACTTGGCACTTCGGGCAATAATATTACGCTTACTCCTTCGAGTGGCAGTGTGCAAAATATAACCGCTCCGTATGCGACAGATGCGGGATATTTAAGAGATAGTGTTACTACTACAGCAAAGCTTAGATACATAAATTCTACTGATACTACGACATGGACTGCAGATACTCTTGCAGCTACAGACAGTATTGCCATCATGAGAGGTTCGGTAACTGACGCACCTGCTACTTCGCATGCGATATGGTTCAATGTAAAAACCATTGGAACTAGATGCCAATACTATCTTCCTGATAATGGTCAATACATATATAAACGTTGGTATAATAATAGCAGCAGTGATTGGAACGCATGGACTAAGATGAGTGCGGGTTATGCGGATTCTGCGGGAAGTGCTACAAAGGCTACCCAAGATGGTAGTGGAAATACTATTACCTCTACGTATGTAAAGAAGTCTGGAGATACAATGACAGGAGAATTAAAACTCTACCGCGAAGGTACTACGACGCAGAATTTAGGTACATATCTTACGTTCCAAAATAAAGATACTACAACGGGTAAAACATCTAATGGTTATATTGTAGGCTATGATGGCGGAGAAAACGGAATAAATCTCGTAATTAATCCAGCTGGTAATATGTTTATTGGTTCTGGTGAAGCGGGTAGAAATCACTATGATTTATATACGCATAATACGGGTGAAAATTTCTATGCTACTTCAGACACTCATATATATTTACAAGCTAACGGACAGACAATTGCAAATCGTGTGGGTATGATAATTACCAACGGACACACTATAGTTCCATGTAAAGCAGATATTACTACGAATAATATTGGTAGTATTGGTACATCAAGTGCTAGATGGGCTGGCATGTACGCAATGAAATACAATGGTCTTTTAACGGGTACTGGAACTGCTGGTCAAGACAAGGGTAGCGGAACTACTAACAGATATGTGCCAGCTAAATGGACTTTCAACATAGGAAGTAATACGGTAGACGAGGGTGATTTGTTCGTAATCAAACTTCCTGTAGCGGGTCATGATTATGGTACATATTTATCATTGAATAATGGTACGAATTATTACCCTGTTATATATAACACTAGTACTAGACTTACAAGTCATTTTCCTGCTAGTTCGTGTATTATTGTTACTTTTGATTCGGCGGGTTCTGCTGGTTCTATATTCCCATTAAATGGTGGTGATGCAAGAACTACAGTAAGCGGTGGAGCTTTTAGAGTTGTAGATTTGTATGAGTCTGGAAATAGTACTGTTAATCAAACAGCTACTACAACTAATGCAAATTATGAAGTATTATTCAGTGGTACAGCGGATAACACAACGCGTAATGAAGGTTCAAGAAAGAGTAATACTTTATTGTTTAATCCAAATACGGGAACATTAACAGCAAAAGTATTAACACCAAATAAAACTTTGGCTGATTCTTGGATTAATTGCGGTAAGAATCCTAATATATATATTAACAACACTAATGCTGCTCCATGGATAACTGGTAATACCAAAAATGGTAGAATCGCATTATGCTCTTATGTTGGCAATGATGATAAGTTATATTTTAACTATTGGACAAATACCACTCTAGCGGGAACAGAAAACAAAACTGATAAACAGATGACATGGGATGCATCTAATGGTACATTAACAACGGCTACTTTTGTTGGTGCTTTAAGTGGTAATGCAACGAGTGCAACTTCTGCTACAACCTCACAATATTTAACAGTGTCACGAGTTGCCAAGGATTCCCAAAGTCTCCCGGGTGCTAATAAATGTATCGTCGAGGAATATTCAAACGGAACAAACTACAATCTTCCATCTAATGCATATTACCATATTTATTCCTCGCAAGGTAGTGATACTAAATATGGTTGTCAGTTAGCATTAGGTATGACCACTGAGGCTGCTTATTATAGGGTTTATAATAATCAATCTTGGGGAGATTGGAAGAGCATAATTAACACTAATACCGATGTTAATGTAAAGGTGAACAATACTAATCCTTCGTCTGGAACGTGGTATTATCCAACATGGTATACGGCTACATCCGGAACAGGAAATGTAAATGCTAACGATGGATTAAGATATTACAGTCTACAAGGTACAGCGAGTGCAGCGGGTAGATCTATACTATCATTAGGTAATAATACAAGTACAGGAACAGCTGGTAATAAACGAGGCGAACTTTTCTTATACTCTGAAAAGTCAGGTCGTGCCGAGATTGTATATGATGCATTAGCTACGGCTACAGTTGTTCATACATTCCCAGCAACTGCGGGTACAATCCTTAATACAGGAACTACATCGTTTACTCAGTCATTAAGTAGCGGTACAAAGATTGGTACTATTAAGATTAACGGAGCTAGTACTGATTTATATTGTCAAACCAATACAAACACTCACCGTCCAATACAAGTAAACGGAACTGAAATACTTGGTAATAATACTACTGCATTGAATTTAAAAGCTGGATCAAATGTGTCGGTAACCAATTCGAGTGGTACTGTTACGATTGCAGCAACGAATACAAATGACGCGGTAACCCAGACGGCTACTACTACTGACGCTACTTATGATGTATTATTTAGTGTTAGTACAACAGGAACAGCAACTAAAACTGAAGGTGCAAGAAAAGATAGTAAAATAGCATATAATCCTAATAAGGGATGTTTAAAACTTTATAATACTGGTGACGATACAGATGATGTTTTACAAATTTATTCTACTACAATAGATGGTGCTACGACTTTACACGAAAAAACATTTAACATAGCTAGAAATGGTAAAGTAACGTGCGGTAGAATTTCATGTGGGGCATTGTCTCCGACATATGTTGAAACATCATTAAAAATATATGCAGCATCTGCGACTTCAACAAATACTCCAGCTCGATTAACCCTATCTGTTAAAGATAATACAACAGGAAAAACATATGACAATTGTTATATTGCTGCATATAATGACCATGCTTCAACATCTAATGGTAATAATATGGTTATTCGTTCTGGCGGAGGTATGTTTATTGGTAGTGGGGAAGCTGCATCAGAACATTATATTGCAAAAGGTGCATCATACTCTGGTGAAGATTGCTTTATTACCGCAGATGGTGCTGCCTATTTACAGGCTAATGCTAATACAATAAGCAATCGAATTGGTCTTGCTATCAATTCAAGTCATCAAGTAATTCCCGTAAAAGCTGACACTGGTACAAACAACATTGGAAGTCTTGGTGCGGACAGTACAAGATGGGCAAATTTATATGTAACAACTATTCAAGGTGGTACAGCTATAAATACTCAGTATAAAGATACTACTACTAATACTACTGGATTCTGCATGCATGGTCGTAATGCTAATAATAAATATAGTTGTGTATGGGAAAGTAGTAAACTTAATTTCTATGTAGATAATACTAATGTAGGTAACGTATCTGATAGACAACTCAAGAGGGAAATTGATGAGATCGATCCTATGTTATTAGATGCTATTGCTGAATGTAAGATATATCAATATAAAGCATTTAACCGCGATGGTTTAATCTCGGTTGGTATTATGGCTCAGGATCTTGTGGAAAAGTGTGAGAAGCGTGGTATTCGTCCGGAAAATTATGAATTACTTACAAAGATGCATTTTATTCAAGACGATGACACTCTTTACTACTCTGTTGATTATAATCAGTATGCAACATTTATGATTGATTATCTGCAAAAGAAAGTAAAGGAATTAGAAGAAAAGATAAAATAAACATTTTATAATAAGGAGGGTTTTATATATGGCATTCTTATATAAAACTTAAGGATGCCTATATAAGACCATTCTTTCAATGGTTTGGAGACATCCTGACTATATCAAATTGAAAGGAGAATAAAGCTATGACTATGAATGAAATCAACGCTTCCGTATTGCGTGGATATATGATGGATCATAAGCTTACTGTTACAGACGTGGCAGTTAAGAGTGGATTCCCGGAGGAGGAAATTCGCCGTGTAATATACGGTGCTTCAAGATTACTCCAAAAGGAAATTAATCATATCTACGAAAGTTTTGGAAGCGGAATTAGAATAGATGCATAAAAAAATATGGGGGTAGTACCGTAATAGTACTATCCCCTTTTTTTACTTAAAAGAAATTTATTGCCCTAACTGTTTGTGAAGCAGCGTCTTTAAGCTGTTCTTCGACGAAATGTATATATGTTCTCTCACATACTTCACGAGAGTTGCCAAGAATTCTACATATTACTTCCACTCTTACTCCAGATCTAAAGTAAAGTGAGGCACATGTATGACGAAGAATATGCGTGTTGTGAGCACGTACAGTTGTGCCACCTTCCTCTTCTATTTTTCGAATCATTTCAGATAGGACGGTTAGAGTTGTTGTTTTCTGATTGGATGTAGAGATAACAAAATCGTCGGGGTTTGTAAAGCGACAATTATTCCGATGTTCAAGAATTAATTCTTTGGCTTTTGCATTAATAGGGACGTATCTATTCATATTACGCTTAGTAGAATTTTGAATTTCAAAGTGAGTTTTGTTTTGATCTAAGTCTCGATATTCTATCAGCGTTTTAGAAACGTAAATAGTGTTAGCCTCAAGATCAATGTCTTTCCACTGAAGTGCTAGTAATTCTCCACCACGTAATCCAAGAAATATATTTGCCGCCAATAGATATCCAAATTTATATTTTAGATTACCGTTGTTGTATCTTGCCCCACAAGCTTCGATAAAACGATCTATATCATCTTTTTCAAACCATTCAACTTCTTTAGTCTCAGCCAATATATTTGACATCTTAGGCATATTAACTAATAACATAGGATTATTGAATCCGTCTTTTGCTGAAGCGTATCTATAAAACGCTCCAAGAAGATTATAAGTTTTTTTAATAACAGAATGCGACATACCTTTTTTGTTTAATTCGTTAATAAGATGTTGAATTTCTTCGCTTGATATATCTTGATAACGGCGATGTCCTATCCTTGACGGTTCAATTTGATTCCGGGCAGTCCCAACTAATCTTTGATATGTCTGTGGTTTAACAGTAGGTTGATGCGTATTATCAAGCCATTGTAGAATACCATCTATTAGAAGAATCTTGTTGGCGGATAAATTAGATTCTTCTAACTCTCTCTCAGCTTCACGCATCTTCTTCATACATTCACTAGCAGATTTGCCGTATACGGTCTTCTTTGTCTTGCGTCCATTTGGTAGAATAATTGTTTTACGGTAAGCCAATAAAGTATCACTATGTTGATACATACTTCCTTCGCCATGTGGCAACTTTGGTATTTTCATATAATCACCCCTCTTGTGTGGTAATTATAACAAAACTTAATAGAGGTTTTCAATAGGGCAAATTAAAATTTAGGGCATTTGTAGGGCAAATCAAGGTGGAAAAACAGGGAAAAACGAAGAAAAACAGGGAAAAACAAAAAAGCAAAAACCCTTGCAAATACTGCGATTTACAAGGGTTTGTTGGTCACAAGAAAAGATTATATGTTAGGTCTGAAAGGTTTCGTTCATAATGCTTGAATTCCTTTATATATATGGCTTCGTAAAACCACAAGTTGGTTTTAGGGTTCGCGTTAGGGCATATTAAAAATCTATTTGCCATAATGCCATACTTACCTTATATATTATAACATATTACATGTCAATAGTTTTATAAATTTTTCTCTTCAAATATATATTCAACTCTTCTTTAGGTATTAAAAAATTCTTTCCTATTTTAATCTTTGGAAAATCATTCTGATTAACTAATGTATAGATTTTATTTTTTCCAAATCCTAAATAGCTTTGTAGATCCTTGACTGTTAAATAATCTTTTTCTTGTATATTCATAGGCTTATACTCCTGTACTGCCGAATCCGCCTTCACCACGCTCTGTTTCATCAAGGTCTTCCGATTCTTTAAAACAAGCTGGGAAATACGGCATTATAATAAGTTGCGCTATTCTCTCGCCCGGAACAATAGTTCTTTCGCAATTACCGTTGTTAATTAAAGCTACAATATACTCTCCTCTATAGTCACTGTCGCATACCCCAACTGCATTAGCGGGAGCAAGTTGTTCGTTGGTTGCAAGTCCACTTCTTGCAAATATTGCACCGAAGCATCCGTCTGGTATTGCCATTTTAAGTCCAATACCTATCTTTGCTACTTCTCCGGGCTTGATTGTTATTGGTTCATCTATGCAAGCATACAGATCAGATCCCGCAGAACCACTGCTGCCACTTGTTGGGATAACTGCATCAGGTCTGATTTTCTTAGTTTTAATTTCTACAAGTTCCATATATCTATTCTCCTATCTCATCTATGATTACATTACCAGTTGGGTAATAAATTATATGTCTCATACCATTTTCATCGTCAAATAGTATCCTATCATTATCATATTCAACATCAAATTTGCCACGATATTCTGCAATTATGTCACCTTCAATATCGTATACAGTAACTTTACGTTCTATTCCTCCGCCAAAATTTGATTGCTGCGTTTTTAGTGCGCGTTTACCATCTTCTGTGTGAGTACAATAAAACCACCCTGCTACCCATATTCCAACAGCTATCGCAATACAAACTATTATTCCAAGTATTTTTCCGGGTATGCTCTCTGCACATACAGCTATTACCACTCCTAATATAAGCAAACAGAGTGTTAAACCACTACACAGTGTTATTGTTCCTATTGTCATTATTTTCTATCTCCTTTAATTCCTTTTCCAATTTTCTAAGCTTATTGAAATCATATATTGTTCTTATTGTCTTATGTTTGATTTCTCCTATTTGTTGTAATATTTCTTGTTCAGTCATTGAAATCACCTTTAGATATATCGGCAATTTTTTTTATTTACTGCCGTAATATTGTATATAAATCCTCCCAGTGTGCAGTTTCAATCACACGCATCTGCATAGAGGTTGCATAGACTTTATTAATTTATCACTATTATTAGCGCAGTGTTCACCCCACTGATGTCCTCACGTTAGCAGACCATTATTGTCTTCAGTGACTTTTAATGCTTGTCTATGGAAGGATTATTACCGAATCACCATTACTCTGCGTATTATCTTAATTTTTTATCATAATTACTCTGCGTATTATTCTACTTCTTTAACTATAAACTGGGTTGTTGCAATACCTTGAGCACTTACTTTAACACTAACTACGTATGAGTTATTAAATAAATCGGTAAGTGTCTGCGACAACATAACTTGAGATTCATTTGAGGTAGCAACTTTATCCACTCCGTCGAATGTTAACTCCCATGTATACATTGTATGTTCGGGAAGTTCAAATCCGTGAGCAATAAGTATTACTTGTCCACTGCCCGGATCATTGCTTACATATATCGTTGCAATGTACGGTTCTCCCGATGGGAGATTTATGAAGGGTTTGTCGAATATGTATTGTATTCTGTGACCGTTATCCATGTTCATCACAAGATATTTAGGATACGGTTGTGTCTTTGGAAAACCTTCGTAAAATACAGAATGAGCAGACTGATGTGATTCCTCACAAGCTATTGCTTCTTCTTGCGTCTCAAAAGTTTCTCCGCAAATTTCGCACTTATATAATATCTCTCTAACCATTAGCTTATCCTTTCTGCGTATTGATTATCTGATGCTAAGTCTACACCTAACACTTCATCGTAATGCGGTTTCTGATTTGGTATATAGCGACCGAACTTAATAATGATATTTGAAAACTTCTTAAGCCATTCTACTTTGTCGGCGATTTCACACTTTGTATATCCGGTGTAGATTACTATGTCATCTTTTACTCCAACTGCCCTAATGATATAGATAAGATTTTTTAAATCTTCCCAAGTATCAATAGGATCTAATCCGCCAAATACTATAGCTTTAGTGAGGTTGTTGTTTAAATAACGACATATAATTTCACTATTGTTTATCGTTATGTCCGATTGTTTTAACCATGGATTATTTTGGCAAAGCTCTGCGCCACACTTCATAGTGCAGCGCGAGCAACCAATTAACATAGATGGTTTATTATAATTTGAAAAATCTTCATCTATAACAGTTTTTATCGTCATATTAAACCTCTAAACTTTCTGCGTTAAGCTGACTTCTATCGTCAAATTCAGCTTTCTTACCTCTATTAAAGTTGTCTATACAACGAAGATATCCGGTTATTCTCTGATATTTCTTAAGTCTTTGCTTGCATATAGGACACTTATCAACATGCTCTTTAACATATCCGTGTTCATCACAATACCTAGAGATTGGAGATATACTCATATAAGGTTCTTTATATTTGGTGAACATTGATTTAACTATTTCTTTAGCATTATCACCAGATATAGCACCTTCCATATATACGTGAATTACTGTACCACCAGTAAACTGTGTCTGAAGTGTTTCTTGGTGTTTAAAGGTTGAATCAATGCCTTTAATTTTTGCTACGGGGATATGACAAGAGTTTGTATAATAACAATCCTTACCCTCTCCTCTAGTAATAATATCTTCGTAATCTTTTCTATCCTTAAGGGCAAATCTATAGCAAGTTGATTCAGCTGGCGTTGCTTCGTAATTAAAGAGTACTCCTGTTTCTTCTTGATATTTAACAAGCTTCTCACGAATATACTCCCCAACCTTTTCCGCAAAAGCCTTACCTTTATCTGTAGTAATGTCTGACTGATCCTCGAAGAAGTTTTCGCACATCTCATTCATACCAACAATGCCAATTGTTGAGAAATGATTATCGAGTGTGCCAACATATTCAACAAATGCTGGAATAGCTTTTGTATCTATAATGTTTTCCTGAAGCCACGCTCTCTTCATTACGAGACTCTTCTTGGATACGTCAAGATAATAATCAAGCTTCTTAAAGAACTGATCTTCGTCGTTGTTACTTTCATAAGCAATACGCGGAAGATTGATTGTTACTACTCCTATAGAACCAGTGCTATCTCCACTTCCAAAAAGACCGCCATTACGTTTACGAAGTTCTGTAAGATCAAGTCTTAATCTACAGCACATACTTCTTGCGTCTTCCGGGTTCATATCAGAGTTTAAATAATTAGCGAAGTACGGTGTTCCGTACTTTCCAGCAAGCTCCCAAAGAAGTCTGTTATTTGGATTATCCCAATCAAAACGCTTATGAATGTTATATGTTGGAATAGGATAAGCAAATAATTTACCCTCTGCGTCGCCCTCTAACATTATCTCAAAGAATGCTCTGTTAAGCATATCCATCTCTTGCTGACAAGAACGATATGTAAAACTTGCAAACTCTCCACCGATTGTAACGTAATCATCTAATAAATCATTTGGCGGAGTTAAGTCAAATGTAAGGTTTGAGAAAGCTGGTTCTGCACCCATACGAGAATTACTGTTTATGCTAAAGATAAAATTCTGCATGCTCTGCTTCACTTCATCATATGTTAATCTATCATTCTTAATAAATGGGGCGAGTAATGTATCAAAGCTGTTTAATGCAACAGCCCCCATTATCTCATTCTGAAATACCGTTATGAGATTTGCACACTGATTAAGTATGCTATCGAAATGTTTTGCTGGTGCTGATGAAGGTATATTATGAACACCGCATACACCTTTCATAAGAATATCCTTAAGAGAATATCCGCAGCAATAAAGTGTTAATCCGCCGAGGTCGTGAATATGTATATGACCGCTAACATAGGCTTGAGCTATATCTTCTGTATATACTTCTCTAAGCCAATAATCTTTCATTACTTCTGCATCTACATACTTGCATAATCCACCATAACTAAATGGCGAATTTGAGTTTTCTTTAACTCTCCAATCTTGATTTTTAAGATACGGATTTATAATAGATCTACTACTCTTCATTATTTGCTACCTCCATTCATTGCCCATCTAACAGCTGTTGTATAATCCATTACTTCTCCGTTTACTTCCAATTTAGGTGCTGATGTAAATCCCTTGGATATCATTACGTTCTTATCAGTCACCACTTCGTATTCAATTTTACTTTTGTTAAGTTGCTTTTCCAAAGCTTTACACTTTGGACAATTTGTTGAATAGAGCACAACCATCCTTAAGTCCTTCTTTCTTCTAGTCTTCGTCTCGGAAATCAATTCCGAATAGCCTGTTGAATAAATCAACTAATTCATTTACTTCTTCCTTTTTATCCTGAGACACTTCTTCTTTGTCTGGTTCGGGATCAACTATCTGTACCCTATATCCCAATTCTTTCTCAATATCTTCAAGTGTCATTTCTTTTGGCTTTGGTGCTTCTTTAACAAGCTTCCACATATCTTCGTGGAATAACATATTGATTATTCCTCGCCATCCTATTGTTTCAACAAGTTCGCCAATATCTTCGTTAAAGATAAAGCCATCTTCTTTACTGTAAGTACCATACTTACATTCGTACTTCCTACCGTTATCATCGGCAAGTCCTACTACTTGATATGTCAGCACAGTAAACCCTCCTTTTTTAAGTATTCATATAATTCAACCCATGAGTAACATCTAACGCCATCCCAATCGTCGTTCCAACTATATTCTTTGCCGAAACAAATCTTTATATCCGCATTACTTGTGCGGAGATTACTACTGTTGTCATCGACAAAGATATTCTTATTACCATTTTCACCCCGCATTAAAATGTGACTTTTATCGGGGTAAGTTGGTAGTTCAACCGGAATGAAATCGGCATATGGAAACTTCTTAGATGTCCACATTTTCTTCAGTTGGAGATTGGCATATTTGCCCGACGAGCAGAATATAATCTTATAATGTTTACTTAATAATCTTATAATCCACTCGGCAGACTTCATTAACTCTATGTGTTGGAAGAATCTTGGAGTGCAGAAGTAACTGTCTATTACTTCGGGTGGCTCTAACGATAACTCTTTAAACTCCCATGTATTAATGTCGTGCCAATCTACAACCTCGAAATCCTTATAGAATAGATGATCAATATTGTAGATTTCTGTTATTATCTTAAGTGTGTTGAAAACTACACCATCTAAATCTATAAACATCTTTCTCATAGGCTATCTTTCACATCCTTAATCCTTTTCTTCTTACCGTCATTACTTAACAAGTATTCAATAAACTCTCCGACCTCTCTCTTCATACCTTCAGGAGTTCCATCATTATTGATTTCATAGTCGAAGTTATATCCGTCTAAGGCAACCTCAGATAAATGTTGACGCTGCTCTTCTGTTAATGAGTTTTCAAAGTTTGGTCTTGTAACACGTACCGCAATGCTACTAAAATTTTCTTTCATCTTTTCGATTTCATTTGGAAATCTCGTATCCGGGATAATGACGTAATCCCATTCGCTCGGAAAGAAATTAATAATATCTATGATAAAGTCAACCCAATAGTCAGGTTTCTGACTTCTTACTCCCTCAGTACCAACGTGCTGAAGAAGTGATCTGCCGTACTCATCTTTCTCGCCATTCCAGTCAAAGAACTGTCGGCAGATATATTTGAGTAAGTCGGCATAATGACAAACAAGTGTGCTATATCCCATATCTTCAAGCTTTTCCTTAAGGACATTGGCAGTGTAGTCTTTGCCATGCTGTGCTTTCGCACTAATTGTTATTACCTTCATCTTCTCTGTACCTCTGAACTTCATCAATTAAATCGCAAACATGTGATTCATATATATCTATTAATTCATTTAGTCCTCTTATTTCACGTACGCAACATATTCCAATAGCTATTGCTAATCCAATAAACACGCATAATATAATGTAAGCAATCATTCTAGTCTCTCCTATTCATAAATATAAACGTTGGCTGATCTCCTTCCGAACTGTATGCAGTCATTGTAATCGCCAAGATAGATATCTATTACATTTCCTGCCATTCCGCCTCGGTCTTCTACTACGTAGTCGCCATATCCCTCAATGTAGATTCTTGTGCCGAGGGCTAATGAATTACATGCTACCGTGTAACCGCGAGATGGATAATTACCATTTGCACAACAATTTCCAGTTTCTTCATAAGCTGTAAGCTGATATGTACCGAGCAATCTCATTCCGCTACCGTCGGAATTTTCTTCTTCTGCTACTTCTACTTCAGCGACCTCTTCGATTTCTGGTTCAGGCTCTTCAACTAAAGCTGGTTTGGAAGCTGTCTGCTTCGGAGCAGATACCACTGCACTATCCTTAGATTCTTCAGTGGTCTGTTCTTCAGTTGTTTCTTCCTCTGTGACTTCTTCGGTCGTAAGTTTTTCTACAGTATTACTTAGTTCATCAATATCGCCTTGATATTCATCCAGCTTCTGATTGATTGATTCAAACTGTGCATCTGTGTTACTTGCGATTTCATCAACTGTCGTTTTAATTTCTTCGTTTGTATTACCAACGGCGGCGATGTTAATCTCGGCATCACTAAGCCTCTTCTCAAGTCCGCGCACTCTGTATTCCATGACTACGCACAAGATGCATAGCATCACTATTGAAATACACAGAAGTACGTCTCCAAGGTTACGCATAAAAGTCTTTCTTTCCATAATCATTAAATCCTTTCTTGTGTAAAATCTATTACCCTATATTCATATATCCACCATTCCTTATCAGAGTAATCTCTCTGCCACTCGCCGTTAACCATCTTAGCCTTAGGCTCTGCCTTGGTTTTAACCATATAGAGAATGTCACCCTCTTCGAATGGTGTATCTTTGAAAGTTGTAACAACGCCCGGAGTTCTGCCCTGCTTATTCTTTCGCACCTTTAAAGAACAAGTTTTACCATCGCACAGGCGGTATGCCACAAACTTAGGAGAATAATTTGTATTGAGATTGGTTACTACTATATAGTTGCTATCCAGATTAGGATCAGTATAGCTGATGTATGATAAGTATTCTATCTCCGCTTTAATTTTCTCCTTTACTGACATTATTATATTACCATTATATTTGAGGTTACGCAATAAACTGTAAGTATCTATATTCTTATACTCAGCTTCAGATATCTTAGTAGCATATTTTTGCTTGATATCCTCGGGCATATTTGTGAGTTTAAATAACTTCTCAAAGTTGATACCGTTTGGAGTACCATCTTTTTTATGGCGAGTACATTGCTCCAATATATCATCAAATTCTGCAAGTTTACTTTCGTGCTGTTTCAATGCCTCACGCATAGCACCAAAGTTAACTTCTTTAACTTCTTCTGGTTTATAATCTCCGCAGTATGGGCAGATGAAATCATAGTCAAGCCCTATCTTACTAGCCTTAACATTGGTCTTAAATCCTTTACCATTTACCCATAACTCATTAAATCTATCTATCTTGTAAAGAAGCTCATTGGCTTCGCCAAAATCAGAGAAGTAATCAAGTCTTACAAGAATGTCAAGCTGGCGGGAGTTACAAGAAGTCTTCCTAGATATATCCATAAGAAGATCAATGAAATTATCATATGTGTTGTTCTGAGATAATGTATATAATTCCTCAGATACAGTATCATTGAGATTCTTAACAGATGCCACGCCTTTATATATCTTCTTATTAGCAGCGTCACACGCATAATCTGCACGAGAATGCCCAAATTTTATTGGAAGAATTTCCACTCCTACTTTCTTCGCATAGTTAGTAACCGCCGTAGTTTTATCGCTGTTATCTTTATTAAGATTAAGGCAACAAGTAATGAATTCCGTAGGATAATAATATCTCAGATAAGCACATGCATATCCCATGAAACTGTATGGCTGCGAATGGTTTAATGAGAAGAGATATGAACTCGCATCCTCTATAACTTTAATGAATGCCACGATATCTTCTTCGGATTTATCCTCAGATATTCCATACTTATCTTTCATAGTTTTAATATACCCATCTATATAATGCGCTTCATTACCATTGAGATATCCGCCGTTCTTTATAACTGGTATATACTGATCAGTACCCGTCTTCTTTGCAAATCCTCTACGCACAATATCAGCTTCACCCATTGTAAAGCCGCAATATTGATTAAGGAATTCTATAATCTGACACTGAAATACAAGGTATCCAAACGTATTAGATAGGAATTCGTCTATTGGTTTAGATCCGGTTTTACGCACTACTCCATTAGCCAAGTCGTCTCTATACGACGCACCCGCAGGACGGATAGCCGAGTTTCCAATAGAAAGAAGCGTCATCTTATCTATATTCAAACCTTCTTTCTTATATTTATTTATTGTATTATCCGATAAAAGTTTTTTAATGTAATCTTGTCCGGTTGTTGACTCCCATTGGAAACATGAAGTCGTATCATCTCTCATTGAATTCCAAACGTTGTCATCGTATATATTCATAGTGTCGGGTAATACCATAGGAATATTAGCCATCTTACAAGTTTCATCGATAAGTTCAATAGTGTCTAGCTTTAGTAGGTCGAGCTTAACATAATTAAGACTATCGACTTCTTTCATATATAACTGACTAATCGGAAATGAATCAGTAGCCGTAGTACATAATCCGACAGCATCGTCAATAGGTTCAGGTGAAACAATCATTCCGCATGGGTGGTTACCGATTGATACAACACACCCCTTTACTAAATCTACGTATTTAAATAACTCAGGATACTTCTTTCGTGATTCTGCATACTTTTCCTCATTATCCACAGAATCGCATATTTTACCAACAGTGTCTAAGTCTATGTCCAATGCTCTTCCCACATCTCGGATAGCCCCTTTATCTGCTATGGTGTTAAATGTGATGATGTCGCTACAGTATAACCCGTGGTGGTTAAATACATAACTCTTAACTTCGTCTATTCTTGATGGTGGGAAATCGGTGTCTATATCGCTAAGACTGACACGTTCCACATTCATGAAACGCTCAAAGTTAAGGTTAAACTTTATACTGTCCATCTTTGTGATATCTATCAACCACGCTATTACAGAACCATTAACTGATCCTCTGCCGTATCCTGTTACAATATCTTGAGATTTACACCATGATATTACGTCTTCCATGAGAAGCATAAAGTCTATAGCTTCATTATGTATATACGCTTGCATTTCGTATTCTATTCTATCGAGATATTCTTGATAGTTAGGATACTTATCTACGCCCTTATCAATTATTCCTTGTTTAATTTTTTCTCTAAGAAGTTGTTCCGGGTTCTCCCAAAGATGTGGATATTTATAACTTCTATCCATAGTAAACTCTTCTATCATATCAGCCATCTTATTAGTATTTTCTATGGCTTCGATAACCACATCCATCGGCAACACACCTTGTTTCTGATAAGCAGCTACAAGTTCGTCGTATGTTTTAAATGTCAAATCCCATCCATCTTCGTTGTCAAAATGAATGTTCTTTGACTTCTGAAGAATACTTCTGCCACGCATATGGTCTTCATTTAGTGCGTGTGTGTCTGTTCCGGTTATAAGCGGAATACCAGTAGCCTGAGATAACTTCCAAAGGCTTATATTATATTTCTTCTGTTCTTCCACATCATGATGCTGTATTTCTAAGAAACATCTATGTTTATTATTCGTAAGAAACATAATAAACTCTTCTTTGAGTGAAACGTTATCTGAAGCAAGTATTGAAGCCAAACAAGCTGTGCAAACGATGATATTATCTGATGTATTAATAAGTTCTTCGAAAGTAATTCTAGGCGTATAGTAATAATGTCCATCTTCTCTATTAAACGCTTTGGTTGAAAGCTTGTTTAGTTCAAGCACTCCATCGTAATTCTTTGCAATTAATACGCAGTGATAATTGTCACGTTTCTGTTTTCTTTCTGCTTCGTTCTCATCATACCACCATAATTTTTCTGTTACATAAAACTCCTCAGCATGAATGTATTTCATCCCGGCTTTCTCAATGCTCTCTTTCTTCTTAAGCCATTCGAATACTGATCCGTGCTCACTGAATGCCATTGCTTTCATACCAAGAGAAGAAGCGTAACTAATATAATCCTGATAGTTAGTTATCGAATCTATATTAGTTACGCCATTACTTAGCATACTATGTAAATGATATACTGTATAATTGTCGCTCATAAGCTAAATATCCCCTCATTAATTTATAGCCGTTCGTACATATTTTTATCTTCAAACCATCCTTATTGCCGTACGGCTTTATCTCCCAATAAAATCCGTGTTTTATTTACTTTTTCTTCAAAACTTCGAAGTCTGATTCGTCATTGTCACCCGGATAATAAGCTATCACAAACCCTTTATCCATAAGGGCTTTGATGACCTCTTCTCTAGTCTCTGAGTCAATCACAACAAATTCACCAATTCTTGTTAATTTTTCCATAAATTACCTCCAATGAAATATCAATTTTATCCACTAATCCACACCGTCAACCATCCCGGTTTACGCAATCCGAATTCAACAACTTCATCCGACAATGAATAAGTATCATTGTCCACAGAGATCAACTCGCCATCTTTGAAAGCTGCAAACCCAAATAAGGTATCTACATCATTTGAATCAATAGATATAATTGTGCGATATTCGATTGTTTCAAAATCTCTGTAGTTAAACCTCTTTAGAACATCGTTTAATGTCATAATCAAATTCCTCTTTTATACAAATTCATGTATGATGAGCGGTATATTGCCATAACTACTCATGTATGGTAATGAACGAATAGTATTATATTCCAACCACTCGACTGCATCTTCTTCAGAACCATAAACTTTTGCAAGAGATTCAATTAATCTTTCGTAACTATATACCAGTCGATTATCGTCGGTTAATCCGACTGCTCCATCTGCAAACTCATCCCCTTCGAGAACTATGATCTGATTTAATTCTTCGTCATCAAATACAAGATCTGCTATCATATCCTTAAGTTCATTATTATCCATAACACTCTCCTAATCATATAATTCAACGCCAAGATGTAATTCTGCGAATTCTTTCTCTGTTAATTTAGAATTGAATCCATTTCTATAACCATTCCAGTATGGATAGACTTCTTCGTAGTATCTATTAGAGCCTATCTTGATACGAGCAAGTTCTTTTTCTGTTTGATATATACGCCCAACTTTCTTTCTCTTCCTATAAGACAATTCAAGTTTTCTGCTTTCATCTACGCAGTAACTTTCCGTGCCTACATCGTTTATTGCATCGCAGAGTAGATCTTCAGCTACAACATAAGGATAATTATCAAACTGCCCCGGATCTATACCGAGTTCTAAGGATTGACATGTATTCAATCTATATACTGCTTCAGGACAGTATTCTTGGATATCCTGTCTTAATTGTTCCAGCTCTTGTACTAATCTCGAAAATTTCTTAATATGATATTCTTTGATTCCAGCTACCATATAGACACCTCAATCACAAGTTATAGTAAACGTATTTTTAAATTGCCCGTCGTAATGAATAGTTACATCCTGTGTTGATTTTTCATATTCATCCTTCATATGTTAATATTTTCCTCCGAATATATTGCCGAATATATCACCGAATTCTTTGCCGTACATTGCCGAATAATCATCTTGTTCTTTGACGGGTTCTACAATCATATGTCTGCCTTTAGTATCACGATAAATCTTATAACCCTTAGATTTCCAATCGTCGCATTCTTCTTTATATTTATCTTTATCAGTGATATATAAACGATTAAGTTCTCGCTCAATTACTTCTTTTGCCATATTAATTTACTCCTTTATTTCTTGAGTTTTAAGATGATAAAAGACACAATCAATATTCCGCCAATAAAACATGTAGGTATCCATATTGGACTAAGCACCCATAACCATGACCATTTGATAACTCCGCATAATTTAAGTACTATAAATGCAATAGTTAACAATCCTATGAATCCAACGCCACCACTGGACGCACCACTATTTTTCCTATCATTCACTTATTGATACCTCCTAACGCTTTTATAATCTCATCTCTAACCCGAATATCTTCCCGGAGTTCATCTAACTGAATCTGATAAGTCCTACGGAGTTTATCAAAATATCTGTCATTCTCCGCTCTTTCAGACTCGATATGATCCATGAGATGGTATATTATAAAGATGAGAATTAATACTACAACTGCTAATATCGAAGCCACCATATCTCCACCCCCTTATTTTAATTTTTACATTTACAATATTACTCTTATACCTCATCGTTGTCAAGCAGAAAGTCTGCTTGAATAGCCTTAAAACATTTATCCAACATATCAGCAAGGAAGTCAGCTGGAATAGCAGTCATACGTCCGCCCTTATATCTCCAAGTTAAACCGCGGGTGGCATATTTATACCAATAACATTCTAGCCCATCATATTCAAAGTTTGGCAGATTCGCAAACTCTTCATCGTCGCCCCAATAAAAAGCTCTAACTTTAAAGGTGTCATTCTCATATGTTTCGGCGGTGTTATCAAATGGGGATCTCATCTCCTGCTGATACTTATTAAAGTAACATCTATCTAATTCTCTGCGAATTTTCTGTAATACTGCATCTAGCAGCAGTTCATATTTTTCATTCATCTTCTTCGTCCTCACCATACCATTTCTCATAATAATCATATAGTCCGGTTGACCACTGAGTAGCATAAAACTCTTCAGCATCCTCAATGCTCCAACCAGCGAGACAATCTATGTCTACTGTATTTTGGGTTTCTTTATGAGTAAATTGGACGCTCCACTGAAAATTAGGTTCAGGTGCATTCCAAGTGATTTTACTGAAATCCCATCGCTCCGCAGTAATTGCATAACGCTTGCCCTTATCGTCAGTAAACCACTTCTGCCATAAATCTGTCACGCAATCACGTATTGAAGGCGGATCATATCGGGTGTAACCAGCTTTTTTAAAGTCTTCGTTAGTTAATACACAGTATTCTCTCATTACATAATCTCCTCACTCTCATATGTTTCACATCCCGTGCTGCTTTTATATGAATAATCGCCAAAATACTTTTTTTCCGCTTCTTTTCTTGCGTTAAATGCATCTTCGATATCATCATATGAACCTAATTCTATTTTCTCCCTATTTAACCCAATAGTTGCAATCCATTTGTTTTGATGCCTATATACACCAGTAAACCCCGATTTATTATTTGATTGCATTTTTCTATTCATAGCGTTTTCTTGAGAAGTAACAATTCTTAAATTCTTTTTACGATTATCTGCTTTATTATGATTAATATGATCAATAAACATACCTTCAGGATTATTCATAATATATCTATGTAATAATATTTCTTTTGTTCTTGGATATTTTGTTAAAATATAACCGTTATTAGTTTCACTCCAACATCTTTCTTTGATTAAATCATAATCTTCTAAATCAAAATAAAATGGTCTATTAGTGTTTGACGTATACCCAACCCCATATTCACCAGATAAATCATATTGGTTATATTTTCTAGGATGGTTATAATTTATAATTTTAGGAATACATCCGCAGTTTATTGTGAGACCTTTTCTTAAATAATGACCTTTAGCTGTTATTATATTTCCGCACTCACATTTACATATATATTGACGTTCATGTAATCCACTTGGTTGGCATATGTAGTCTTCGGTTCTTTCTAAAACCGTCAACATACCATATTTTTTGCCAATCATATTTATCATAAACTCCTCCTTATATTATTTCTTCAAAACCGCAGTCTTTGCAAAAGTATCTATACTTAGGTGGATTGCTCATATACGCCACTGAATAATCACGTTTAACCTCACCATTACAACGGGGGCATCTATATAGTCCCTTATTCCATTCTTCAAAAGTAATTCTCTTCTGATTCTTAAGCTTTTCAACGAACTCTTCTCTACTTGGTAAACTCATAATTTATACCTCTCCTCTAATAATCTTCTAAATATTTCCTCTCCCCGATCAACCGGAGCTTCCTTGTCCCCTAATAATTTATGTACATCTCGGATTATCGACACTTTAGTAAACTTTTGTAGCATCTTAATTTTCTCGTTAGAGATGATGCTTTGAAATTTCTGATCAGTGTCCCATGCGAAAATAACCTCGGATAATCCGGTTTTAATTAACAGCTGCAACTGTCCGTCGGATAGCTTAGATGTCTCGGAAGCCGCCGTATTACGGATTCCCCAGCCATATGCTTTCATACAACTCTTTATACCTTCGAAAATAATAACAGATTTACTGTTAATAATTTCTGGGTATGCTTCTCTCCACCCGGCAAAATAGTCTAACTGTCCTACTTTATAGTAGTTCATATATTTACTAATCCCGAACTCCTTATAAGTCGGTAGGAGTGTGCGTCCTTTTACTCCTATAAAATTGCCATCACTGTCCCATACAGGATAGACAATTCTGTTTTTATTTTTATCAATACGAATGTTATATGTCTTTAGGGCTTCGTGCGTTATACCCTCATCTAGCCATTCTTGAGGGTCTTCGTCAGAATATTTGTATAAATAATCTGACGACCAGTTAAGTATCTGTCTGCTTTCTGCGTCTTTATGATGATTTTCTGTACATTTTTTTAACTCTCTTAACACTCCTATCGACTCAGATTCTATACCTTCATCAAGAGGTAAGCCGATCAACGAGGATACTTTCTCGACCGCCTCTTGGAAGGATAAGGAGTCCTTCTGCATAATCCAGTCATAGATTGATCTACCAGTATGACAACCATAACAGTACCAAGTATGAGTCTCTGGATAAATGCATAGGGAAGGGGTATCATCGCCTTTATGAAATGGACAACAACAGAAGTATTTTTGTCCTTGCTGACATACTTCCTCGGTTTGACCAATGTATTCTACTATATCTATCTGCGTAGCCATCTCATCAAGTTGTTCAGAAGAATACTTTGGCATATTTACACCCCCTTAATCGCCCATTTTAAGCCTCTTATTCATAGTTTCTTTGTTATCAAATATACTTTTAAAGCACCAATTGTATGCTACGTACTCGCTATAACCAAGTCGTATTAATTCCTCATACCATCTCTTACGAAAGTACTCCCACATTGGAAGATGGATATCATCAAACTTAGCCTTATCACCCTTATCGATTATCCTGTTAACAATCTCAATAAGGGCTTCGCTCTTTGTTCTCCAAGTATACTTTCCAAAGAATCCATCAGCCGTAAATGGCTGCTTATTACGCTTACATTTACGCTTATATTTGAACACGTCATCTATATACCATTGTTTATGTTGTCCCTCTTCTATATCTATAAAGGAATCAGATGATAAAACTATAACCCTATTGCCATCAGAATCACCGAAACTAAAAGATATAAGATACGGATAGTATTTGGCGATATCTTGTATAGTATCAGACTTTACTCTATGGTCGCGTCCGTCTTTTCCGATAACATAAAGCTTTAGTTTTTTAAGATTCTCTTCAATCTTCTTCTCATCTCCATCTGCTCCAATATTAACAAAGCTGTCATAAAAATCACATTTACCACTAAACATACTCATATTAATTCTCTCCTTTAATGATAAAAACATATGCCTCGTTGATCACAGATAACATTACATCTATATGATTCACTATTGTCAGGCAACCACAGTATCTCCTGCTCCGCCATCTTTATAGTGTTGATACACCACTCTTGAGCTTCCTTAAATTCTTCCTCATCAAATGGTATTTTTATCTCTCGCTGGTCACGTATCATATTCCACGACAGATAATCAACCTTACCGTATTCTTCTATGAGTGGAATACAATACAGATATTCCTGTCTGCGGAAATCTCTGAAGTGGTCAACATAAGTTTTAGATTTAGATATTGAACCATCCTTAAGATATTTGAAACTAAAAGTTTTATGATCCGTAAGGATTATTTCTCCGGTTTCTTTGTCTCTGTATATAGCATCTGCGAATCCATGAAACGGATATTCGCCCACCTTAAAATTAAGCTCACGCTCCACTCCAAGTATTTCGTATTTGTTAAAGTCAAAGTCGAGATTATTAAAATAATCTAATCCTTGATTATAAGCTTTTTCATTTAAATCCACATACTTATTACTTGGGAATTCACACGTAACCATTTCTGGATATCGATCTTGATAATACTGAGATACCGTAAACATATTAAGTTCGCCCTTAAGATATTTTTCAAAAACTTCGTGAGCTAATTTACCAAACTGTGCGTAAGCATTAGGAAGCCCTTCTTGTTCTTCTATGTATTTCAGATACCATGCGTATGGACACTGTGAAAGAGTATTAACCCTACTAAAACTCCATATCATCATAGCTATTCTTTGTTTAATCTCTTCTGGTTTAAGCTCCCAATTTTGCATCGTTCTACTCCATTAATTCAAATTCAAAGATATCTTTGTAACTCTCCGCAAGCCTAAGCTGATGCTCATTATATTCATCACGTTCTTCATCGGTCATCAGTCGTGACTCGGAAAGATCTTCATATGTGTCAGGATCTCCGCCCCATCTCATATAAGATGTTCCACCATCAACAAAACATCCCGTACTTCCGCCGCTGTCTTTAAAGCAAGAGCAGCACACCCAATCGTGTCTTGACTTACTCTCTATGATTTCTCCGCAAATCTTACAACGGATTCTGTTATGTATAATTTTAACTCCTCTTGGTTTCATATCTTTACTCCTCTAACTCTATATCAACAATGCTGTAATAAGTATCTTGATGGAACGCATAATACTCATAATTATCACACTCGTCGTAACCATAATCGCCCTCCACATAATAAGGGCAGGTGTAACTATGTGCTCCACAAGCTAAACATTTGTCTCGCATATGCTTTATTTCTATCTCTTCGGCTATTAACTCATCTCGATAGTTTTCGGCTTTCTTAATATCTTTAAAGGCTTTGAGAATACTGTTGATCGGTTTATTAGTTTCTTCATCAAATGAACTTATAAATACCCCATAAATCTTAGCCATCGTATGTTACCTCCTCAAGATTCTGTAAAATGCAATCCTCGCAATACTGCTGGGTACTATCAAACCAATAAAGTTTATCGACTTCCTCTCCGCAGTAATCGCATATAAACACCGGAGTATGTTCTGCTCCACAATGTATACATGGGTATAATGCACTGCCACAACTGCAGCATCTATTCTCTATTTGTATCATATGCTATCTCTTCTCCCAAAAATGTATGTATCTTTTCTTTTAACTCCGTTACTAAAGCCGAACCTCGGGGCGGAAATCTCCATAATCTAGGGTCTTTAATCAGATAATTACCGTAGCTTTCGTAGTATTGCTTATCACATCGGTAACCTATAAAGTGTTCATCTTTCTTGTCTCTGATTTCAACCCGGACATAATTTCTAGGTGGATCAGTTTTACAATCTCTCCAAGGATTAGCTTTCATTTGGGCTACCTCCAAACGGTTCTGCGTCATTCTTATGATGATTGTCTGCTTCTTGAACGGACATATAATCACCCTTAAATAAGATATCTATATAATCTTCTTCCTCAGTAACTGCACCATTACGATTTTTACCAATCTCAATCTTATAGTTGCCACAATCTAATCCGTCTTGCCTGATTTCCTCTGCGCTTTTTTCTTTCCAATACATTAATACATCGCAGTATCTTTCAGGTTTCTGCGAATCAGCAACTGCCCCTGTTAATTTATTAAGCTGAAGTCCCGCTATAACTGGTATATTAAGATCTCCCGCTATTGACTTAAGAAAATCCGCCATTAGTCCGAGGGATTGACTTGTTTCAGCTGCTCCGTATGTTGTTCCGGGTTTTATGTAATCATATATAAGTAACCCAAGATTTTGTTGTATCTTCCACTTCCGTACAATCTGCTCAATTTTAACCTTGTTAAAGAATGGCATATACTCATGTATAAACGGAGTTTTCTTGAGCCACTCGTGAGTATTTTCAACTCGTTTATTTTCAGCATCCGTCATCTTCCCGCTTTTAAAATCTCTCACTCGAACACCCGACAGATTAGCTACAAGTCTAGGAGTAAATACGTCGTCGGTAAGCTCCGTATCTATAATCATAGGAACAATACCATTCTTAAGTGCATTTGTAGCTTCATTAAGGAAAAACGATGATTTACCCTTACCAGTTGCTCCAGCTAATAAAACTAATTCGCCCTTGCCATAAGTAAAGTAATTTGATAGCGATGGAATAATGCTTGGTAATCCATAGCTTCCATCATCGTTTCTGTTATTTATAATAGTTTCCCATATGCTATCTATTTTTTCTCCAAACAGTACGCTGTCACTACCGAATATAAACTTCTTACCAATATCATCTAATCCGGTTGTAACAAATTCACTGAGTTCATCTACCGACATTTTAGAATTAAAACATTGTCTCTTCATATCTTCAGAAAAGGCAACCATATCTCGTTTATATGCAAGTGTTTTAACAACTTCAGCTTGTAGTTTATATTCCTGATACGATGAACGAGCAGCGTATTTTGCCATATCTATAAATTCACGAATACTTTTAGCATTGTATCTTTGAATGGCTGCTTTAACTGCCTCGTTACTATTAAGAACGCCTTCAAGATTAATTACATCTATGGTTTCTACCCCAGAAGTTATTAACTGTTCAATGCCCCAAAACATACATTGATTAAATGGATCTGTGAAACATCTAGGTTTAAGAGAATTGTCTGCTAGGTAGTATTCGGGATGTAAAATCAAAGAAGATATAACAGTGCTTTCAGCCGTAATATCTCTAAGATCATTTCGATTAGCCATTAATTATCTCCTTTATATCTGAACTCTTTAAAGTATTTTATTTCCGCTTCTTCCCTCACCTTGACAGCATCTTCGTATTTTTCGTATGATCCCAAATATATTTCTTTATTGTCTTTCTTTATTCTTGCAACCCACTTACCTGATGCTACTTGAGTAACCCCTACATGGTTACTATTTTTACCGGGTGTTCTCATAGTATTAAATATATTTTCTTGCTGTGTGCATATTCTTAAATTACTTTTTCTATTATCTAGTCGATTATGGTTAATATGATCTACAACATGTTCATTATCATGTGGCATTATTAATGAATGTAATGTAATAAAACGATACTTATTACGAGACTCAATATAACCGTTGACAGTTTTTCTCCATGAAAAATTTTTTATTTTATCATAATCTTCCTTATCAAAATAAAATTCTTCATTTGTGTTTGTTGTATATCCGACTCCATAATCCCTAGTCATATCATATTTATTATATTTTTTTCGTACTTCTCTGATTTTTTCTATCCTTTTACAACCACACGAAGACGTTTTCCCACTTTTTAAATCACTTGTTTGAACTGATACTATATTATCACTTCCGCAATTGCATCTACATTTCCAATGTATCCTTTTAGTAATTTTATATTTTTCATCGTCTATACCTATAACTGTTAAACATCCAAATTGTCTATTAGTTAAATCTTCAAATTTTCCCATGTCTACCCCCTGTTGACTACTACTATGTCTTCTATTGTGCAGCCGAATACGTCAGCCAAAACAAAAAGATTGTCTATTGACGGAATGCTTTCTCCGCGTTTCCACTTGCAAATTGATTGAGGGGTATTAAACCCAAATATCTTCTGTAACGCAATATTGGTCATGCCGTGCTCCATCATTAATGCTTTAATACGTTCGCCAGTCTTCTTATTGTCAATAGCAATCACGTTCAACTCCTCCTTGTGATATTAATTTAATTTTTTCCTTTATGAATCATTCTATTAAGCATCATACTAGCCATTGATGATTTACGACTTAATAAAAAATTATTCGAACTAAGGTAATCTCTTATAAATGTACTATTTGCAGAAAATCTAAAAGTAATATATTTACCAAAATCTCTCTTCTTAAATTCGTTTATATCATATTGATTAAGAAATTTTTTTATTTCTTCAAAGGTCGAATTATTTGTAGTAATTTCAACGCGTCTATTATTTTTATAGAAAGTACCATTACCATCTAAATAACCAGCGAGCCAAGAAATCTTTCTTTGTTCGGGAATATTCTTTAATAAATTAATATTGTTCGATACTCTATTTGTTTCTATTCCAAATTCCTTTAATTGATTAACCATATATTTAGACGTAATATATAATCGACTACAAGGGAATTCATGTCTAATTTCGTCCTTTTTATACCATCCTACATAATCTATAATTTTATTTTTATCTATATTCATTTCCGAACAAATATATTCAAGTATTTCTTTATCTTTATTTGAGATAAAAAATCTAAGTGTATTTTTTTTAATAGTTCCATCTGCTGAAATAAATCCTAAAACATAAGCTTGACTGTTTGTACTTAAATTATCAAAATAATGTATATTTATATCAGTTGGCTCTACAAAGGTTCTACTCTTTTTTAATCCTTTACCACTTTGATTTGTCTTATAACACCCAAATCGTTCAGCATATTTTTTATATGTATCTATTTTTATTCCTAATAATTTCGCAGCACCAATGGCTGTTTGAGTTTGATTAAAAGCATTTTCTATTTGTTCTTTAGTAAAGTTATAACTCATAATTAAAATATTCCTAATAAAATAAAAGTTTGCGGTTAACCTATGCACCGCAAGGTATCCCTTAGTTTGGTGGGTTTGTCTGTACCACCCACCGAAGATTGATGCGCCTAGCTCGTTCTTTTTGTTAAGGCAGAACAGCGTGGTTCTCAAGAAACTGCCATTTCTAATCCTATTCCTACGGCATCTCTTTCAGAATAGGGGAGGTTTTAATGACTTTGCCGTGTCAATCACTCTCTTAACATACTGCTTGTTCATTACGTGATTAAATCGAACACTATGCGCCGTGTATGCTTGGTGTAGGTTTAGCGTTGCGCCGCATCCCCCCGGTCTTTTTACGCAATCTCGACCATGTGGAGACGGTTGGATTTGAACCAACGCGTTCATTCATCAAAAGATTAATTACTTCCTTATCACTTGAAATCTCTAAGGCGGCTCGACCACTACCGCTACGTCCCCATGTTTTGCGGTTAGCCTATACACCGCAAGGTTTAAATTTAAGAAAGGAAAGGGGTAAAAATATGAAAACAATTCCTTGGGTGGGGATTTGAACCCCACATAAATCAGCTTTCAACCCACAGTACTGATTCTTCTTACTGCGTTCATAGTCTCTGACTGAACCATCGAAGCGTCTACGTCTTTCCGCCACCAAGGATATATTTATCAAACACCTATCGAAGAAGATTGATTGAATTAATATTATTTTTTAATAGGCGTTCAATTACTTAGGAAGCCCGATTAACCTATACATCGGGAGGTAATATCCTAATAACGAAAGGTAGGAGAATGGTAAGATCCTACCGAACGGGGGTAGTGGGACTCGAACCCACACATGTGAGAACCAAAATCTCATGCCTTAGCCATTTGGCGATACCCCAATATTTAATCATAGATGCAAGATAAGTTGTTTCACCCTTATCTTTAGTCTATTATCATTTAATACCTAACCTCGTTATTTTGTACTCGGTGACGTTATTCTCGTCTCTTATCTATGATTAATATGTGGACGGTTTCATCCAAACCACCGCCCAAAGACTATTACAAGGGGGATAGTAACAAATGTCTCGCGATATTGTTGTGTTATTTGTTCTTTTATCCAATAACTGAAGTAAACACAACTAGCTGCGAGAGAGTTCCGCAAGATGATCTCGACTCATCTCTGCCCTCTCTGATACCGAATTACTTCGGCGCATGGAGACGGAGTGCTCCTTACACTATTGCGGAATTTTTCAGCGATCATTTTTATAACTCAAAACTACTCAGCAAACCTTTCGTTTTGATTGAGTCCGAGGAGGCTTGAACTCCCGACCACTTGATTAAAAGTCAAGTGCTCTACCAACTGAGCTACAGACTCTTGGTTGCACGTCTTCTTTACGGAGAGAAGACTCGGACATGGACTAGAACCTTGGCAAAAATATTATTTATGGAGGTGTGTCACAATATGACAAACAAGCGGATCACTTAAATGGTAAGTCGTTTTCAATTCCATTAGGAATCTTCATAAAACCATCGTTTGATGCTTCAGCCGGATTCATTGGTGCTTCAGGATTACCATCTGCAACCTTCTTGCTCTCTGCAAATTCAATCTCCTCGGCTATGATCTGATCTCTATATACCTTATTGCCGTTAGTATCGGTATAGTTATTATTTTCTATACGTCCGCTCATAACGATCTTTGTACCCCTATGAAGATACTTCTCAACAAACTCTCCCTGCTTACCGAAAGATGTGATTCTGAAGAAGTCAGCCGTCGGAGCATCAGGATTATTCTTATTCTTAAATCTCTTATCAACTGCAATTGAGAAATGTGCTATAGCTGTAGCGTTCTCACCCTGTGTATACCTTATCTCTGGTTCACCAGTGAGGCGACCCATCATCACAATTTTATTCATTTTAATTATCTCCTTTATACTATTTTATTTACTCTGTCAAGATATTCCTTGGCAGCCTTTTCTGTCTTAAGGTTGTTAGGATTTCCTAACTCATTAACGATTGCCATAACTGCCTCGTTCTTAGTGCCACCGAGTTCTGAACACTTGGCAACAATCTGCTTCTTAAGCTCGATCAGTGCATCGCTATCAGTAGACTTTGCTGAAGCCGCCGTCTTCTTCTGAGTATTAGTAACATCAGCGTCCTTAGTATCATCGATAAGAAACAGTCCGTTTAAACAGTATTTACGAGCATAGCTGGAAGCTGCTCCGGTTATCTGTGATACATCAGAACCTTTCTTATCTTCAGGTTCACGAGCAAAAGCACTAACACTCATGCTTGTATTATCCTTAGTATCTGTAATTGTTGCTGTGGCTTTAATGTAATATCTTTCACCAATCATTACTACTTCGTCTTCGATTGTTAAAGCACACCCCGCCTTGGTAACTAAAGGCTTAACTGCTTCAAGAATATCCTCGCAAGATCTATACTTGTAATTACCAAACTTATTAAACTGCTTCTTTGGAGCTTTAAGCTCTTGCTGAATGGTGATCAACTTCTGTCCTACCATTAATAATTATCCTCCCTAGTATACGAAATCTCTCCACATCTTAGAAAACTTGCTAGTGCCGTCAGCTTCCTTCTTGTTAATTTGTGTGTAACCAGCTTTCTTCATGTTGTTGTAAGCAACACGTCTGTCAAGTTTCTTGTCGCCAGTAATACGTACTGGTCTTCTCTTACTGTACCTCATCGTACTCTCCCTTCTGACTGTTCTGTTAATATTGGATACGCAAGTTCCATCAGTTCTTTAATCTGCGGATGCGGTGCTCCGGTCTTACCGTGATATCTAAGATCAAGAATATGCTGCCACTCATCTTCGGTAGCTCCAACTACTATCTCAGTCTTACAATCATTCGGCAAAATACCTCTTGCTATCTGCGGTGCTACATCCCTACCACGGAGATTCTTATAAACTGTTTCGCACCATTCAATAGCATATTTCCACTCTTCCCAATCCTTGCTATCTTCCTCGATAAGAGGTTTGATTACAGTGATTTCCGAGCCAAATTTTTCCTTATCATATCCAACATAACGTTGTGATTCTTGAGCGAAACTACAAAGTCTATGTCTGACCAATTCGTGACTTATGCCACGATTTGTAACAAATCGGAATACATGCGGTAACAGTGCTGAGATTATACAGTCATCAAATGGCGAATTCATACTCTTAACATCATTAATGAATTCTTGCCTTGTTAACATCTCAACGTTGCCGTAGGATGGAGCAAGAGTATACCACTCAAGGTTATATTCAAATACATCCGGGTATGCATCAGATAGCTGTCTTATCATCTCAATAAGAACCATACCATCATAATCTTCTGCTACGTCAATGTATCTGTCAGCTAATTCGATAAACGCTCTGAATGATCCAGAGATATAGTCATTAGCTATGTTAAGGAATTTTGTGTCCGACGGTGCAAGCTGTTCAAGAAACCACTGCATTGACACGTCATCAAGCTTGAAGTAAACGTAAGCAAACTCAAGCATTGCTAAATGCTTACTTTTAGCTAATCCCTTAACAAAAGCAACAGGATTACCACGGGATTCAGACTTATAGCAAGTGCGTCCCGCTGATTCGATGAGCTTATAAGGATTGTCTCCTTGCTCTAATAAAACTGCACTTTGATTAACTATCTTCATTAATTTCTTCCTTTATCACTATAAGTATAAAATCGCTCATCGTCATTGACGAAGAGATATTGATCAAGTTCTTTCGGAATCTCCACTAATCTGAAACCCCCGCCGCACTGAGGGCAAACCTTTTCAGGAATGTCAATGCCGAAATAACTAGTTTTCTTGATTGCAGCTTCGCCTATATTGAAGACGTGTCCACAATCTTTACAGACCATGCGGCTTAATTGCTGTGATGTACTCATGTTTTAAAGTCTATCATTTTTTCTCCTTTGTATTATTGTTCTGTATTAACAGTAGTGATCCTCGCGAGACTCGAACTCTGCATTTCAGCCTTGAAAGGGCTGTGTCCTTACCATTTAGACGAGAGAACCGTGTGTTGTTGTTTACATTTATTATATTACCATAGCGTACGATATATGTCAATATTAATTTTTACTTTTATTTAAAACCGACTGCATTAGCAGTCGTGAAGATAATCTTCGTACATTATAGCCCATCTCTTAAGGGTATTCATATTGAAAGTATACTTATCTATAATATCCTTACATACCCCAGAATGGTTCTCTAATTCATCATATAGCATCTTTACGGTGGACGTTTCCAAACTCTTCGCTCTCTCATTTAAGTAATGGATGAATCCGCTGTCTCTTATAGACTTTGCATTCTGCTCACTGTTTAGTCCCGGAATACTACGGGTGCTTCTGCTTACTGTGGAATAAACCGCTCTGCGGAGATCTATTCCTCTGCTCTGGTGTTTCTGTTTAAATATCTTATCGCTTGGTATCAGTTTAAATGTTACGTTCTGATTTCCGGTTGCGAACCCTACATATTCATCTTCGACATCCGCCCGGATTGCCATATAAATAAATTCATCAGATACTTTAATTGTTCTTCCGCTATGTAATTTTACTGTTTTATTTTGTACATCTATATCACCCAATTCTATATTTAATATATCTTCAAATTCTTTACCCTTAATACCTTCGAATAAACACCATAAAACGAATCCGTCTTGAGCATTAACAAATCTTATATTCTTTAAGGTTTCAAATGTTAGAATTGAATTATTTATTCGTGCCTTACTAACACAAGTATTTAATACCTCAAGAGTAATCTCTCGTGGATGTATCTGATTATCTGCTATCAGATTTTCTGTTAATGCCCACTCTGTATATACGCCCAAGTTGGAATTGAGAACTACTAAACTTGCAATGTTACCGATATCCAACCATTTATAAAACTCCAATAACTCCATAGTACTGAAGTCGTACAAATCTCTTCCTTTATCAGACTCTAATAACGAAGCTTTCTCAAAAACTCTTTCATACCATCTTGGAGGATATTTAGATAAATCAATGTGATTCAAGAATCTATCCTTAGTTTCTTGATTGAAATATTTATTCGTCATCTCCATACACCCCCTTAATTATTTTAACGGCACTAAGATGTAATCTATCGCCCGCTAATTTACTTTCGAGGTTGTCAGGAATCTTCTGTAATGCTGAATATATTTCTTCAGATGTGCGTCCGCTTGATATACCATACATTATGGTGTGAGTAACCGATTTACTCCATTTATTTTTGTCGTATTCATCATGCTCTAATAGGAATTTATCAAGGTTAACCATAATACTTTGTGCAATATCATTTATATCTTTACGATTATAAGTCTTCTTCTTATCAAAGAAGAATCTATCAATGCTCTGACTCATAACTCCGGCGTGTATTAATCCGCCAGTAAGATTGATTCTGCCGATAACGCAGCTGTCAGGATCAGTATTGATACGGTTAATAACTTGATTACCGTAAGCTCCTTGGTTAAATGTCTTAGCGTCCAGCTTACGCATTTTAGTTTTATGATCTTCTTGGAAGATAAATTGCTTGGCTTTTGATACTGAAAACATTGTTATGCGGAGTTCCATCGGATAGTCAAAGTCGTGATTTAAATCCCATATTCTAGCCATTCCGAGATAACGATGATATCCATCAAAGATATCAAATGCCGTAATGTCTCGTATCTCTAAAATATTATCCTTAGGAAAGAACTCATAGTCCGCTCGCTCATCATCAAGACTTATGTTTAGCGATATTGTATTGGGAATAAATACGTTTTGCTTAAACGCCTCCGCAATCTCTGTGACCGCATAGTTATTAACGTATGGACGGTAAACCACATCGTCTCCAACCAACATAGCAGCCAATGCTCTCTGCGTATTAGCATTATAATTTATTAGTCTATCCTCTCGTAATTGCATCAAGAACTTTACTGATGTAACACCTATGTATTGATCATCTGCAACCCGGAGCATTGGTAGGCGAAACGTAGTTTTAATTTCATCTACTTTTAATTTCTGCCCTTTAAATAAATCAATCTCTTTCTGAGAGAAATATTTCTGCACCAAATCTTCTTTGACGACACTGGTTATAGCATATAATACAAATTCTGTTGCACCGGATAAATCTTTTCTCAACGACAGATAATCAGATGAATCAACCATAGGTATATTATAATCGCTACTAAGTTTTGTATACCATTGTTGTTGTAATTGGCGATTGACTATCTTAGTTTTATCGATACTGGCAAAATATTTAGTTAATTCAGTCTCTAATTTTCGCCTGTCTCTTAACATAACAAGCACCTCCTCTCGCTTTTTCTTTTATTATACACGAGAAAAGGTGCGAAAACAATATTAATTTAATCTTTTATATATCAATGTTGCGATACATATCCTCAAGAATCTGCTCTTCTTGTTCTTGAGTTATAAAATCACGCTTACATTCGTTAATAAAGTCATTAAACTCAGCTATATAATCCACGCCGAAAACATCTAACCAGTCTTGCCGTGCTGATTCATAGGTGGATTTACCCTTTTTGATTCTACGCTGCTCCCATTTCTGCTGCGCTTCTGCTTTAAGTTTTAAATCCTTTTCATATCCATACTTACCATGTACACCATACATACCACGATGACAGCTACTGCATAACCCTACAATCAAGTGGTATTGTATCGCAAGTTTACGTCCTATCTTTCCGTGTATACAATGATGATGCTCTACGTCTGCATCAGTTCCGCAGAAATAACAATGTTCTAAGTCGTTCGTTACTATACTCTTCAAGTCGTCTCCACCTTTCTTGTCAGATTATTGTATAATTTACGAGACAATATTAACACGTCACTTTGGTATAATTAATATCTGGATTGATTTTACTCGTATTATCGTCTTCCCATGTAACATATGGTTTTCCAAAATCAAACGGTTGATTAATCGTAATCGGATAATACGGTATAGATGATTTAGATATATTAATATTAACGTCGCCGTCCTTGGTTACGTCTAAACTAAATTCATTTCCACTATCTATAGCCATCTGAGCTAACTCTTTAATTTGATTCCAAGATAAATTTTTTGCGTCCATCATAAGTTTCCTCCTATATGAATTCAATCTTTGCGTCTTTCCACTCGCTGTGATCACGCACTAAATCGTTCTTTGCCCATTCCGGGGAGCTACATACACAACTATTTAACACCTTCCCACCTTCGTCTAACAGATAATAAGTAATATTGTCTTCGCCGAAGTATGTTCTAACTCTGTTCACTTCCTTAATATATAGTATCATTCCATATTTCCTTCCGAATTATCTAACGTAATTAATGTTTCAAAAAATCTTCGCCAACAGGCTTCAAAGCTCACATCCTTGGTTGTCGAACAATGCTCTTCGCACCACTCTACATTATTATCATACATAAATTCATCAACTTGAATGTCTCCAAACCCGTAATTACACGGAGCACCCATAACGTCGCTTATATATTTAATAATCTGATCAGCCGTTAAATCCATCATGTTCCACCTCATTAATCTAAAACCATAGGATATAAATAATGTTTACTTGCTATCATCCTAGCGGTTTCTTCTTCATTAAAATTTCCCTGATAATACAATCTATCAAACTTATATCCTCTACAACTATCGTCCGGTTTCACAAAATATATAGTAATTAAATCGTCTATTTTTATATAATAAGGATATTCTCTAAGTGAAAAGTCCATGTATTTTATTTCCCAAGGTCGATTACGTCCAATATCCTTAATAATTCTGGCGAAAATTTTCTCCATCCAATCGTAGTCTTTATAAAACACTCCTATTTTAAACTTTAAATAAACATCTTCCATATATACCCCTCCTTTCAAATTCACGTTTTATTCCCAAGTAATCTTCGACCATCCTTTGAAAGCGTCATAAAACACATCTACTTCATATCCAATCTCTTTAAGTCTGCCAGACAGTGCTGGTCTCAAAGGTCTATTTAAAAAAATGTCTTTTTCACCCTCATCACAAGCTAACTCAATTTGTTTATATACTGGTGCTAACTCTTCATCGAGCCGTCCATCTAATACCGCATCGCTTTTCATACGAGCTTCTAATGCTGTTATCATCTCTCATCCTCCCTAATCTTCTCACCCAAACTGTAACCCAGCTCTTCTAGCTGCCCAATTGCTATATCTCGCTCCCACTTAATCTGATCAAACGCTCCGAGGTAACTAATGATATCTCGGTACTCTTCGACATCAGTCATTGGAATCTGACACCAACGGTCAGCGTATCTTCCGCTTAACCATTCTATTAATTCCTTAGGTGTTTTCATTGGCGTTAATTATCTCCTTTAATCAATAACGTGAACTTCCATCCTATGTTCATTTGCTATTCTAATCATATGTGCCGTACCCTTAGACTTGCCATCCCAAAACGCAAACAGCACTCCGGTTTTCTCGGCAGCGTATTCAGCCATCTGAATGTTTCTCCTATATCCCGCCGACTTACCATAGGTATCCCAATCAGCCGGGAATTTTACGCATTCAATATTGTGGAGCTGGGCGTATATCTCTCCTAAAGAATCCGCTCCTCTCGCACCACCGCAGATTATTTCAACATCATCGGTAATCATCTCCAAATATCTGTCCATGGTCTGTTCAAGCTTCTTGTAACTATTAAAGTCTCTTGATCCCGCTATTATAATTCTAATCATATTATTTATCTCCTGTTCGTATTCTATATAATTTACTTATAATTCTATATATCATACTTCTTGGTAATTCATTGCAGATAATCTTTGCCAAGTCATACATATCTTCATTATAGAACAACATTTCCTTGGCTAATTGTTTCTTTAATTCTTCTTTAGTCTTTGTATCAAGATTCATGATATCCTCTAGTCACCTCATCATCTTCTTTGTCGCATACGTCACAAAAGTATTTAGTCATGATCTATTTCTCCTATGAATTCATCTATATACAATGTCTCCAAACTTAGTCCATAACGCTTTTCCATCTTCTCTTTTAAATCTTTCTTTTCCTCATCAGTAAGATTTGGTGTAAGGTATTCGCCACAGTCTAATACCTTTTCTCCGGTCTTTTTATTTGTGAGATAAGCATCTGTTATCTTATCTATTGTGAAATCCATGTCTCCAGAAACCTTCCGTATTATTTCTTTTTGAATATTAAGCAGCTTAAGCCCTAATACTTGCTCCGCAAACTCAACCGCATCCATATTACTTAACTTCTTCCATTGTCATTATCGTAGGATATGAACTCCAGAAATGATTTCTAACTCCTATAGTGTGGAAGTTATAAGTCTTGCCAACTTCTATCCTTGCGTAGTCATCTGAAGAATTATATCTGCCCTCAAGCATGCGATCTTCTACAGAGAACACCATTACTTCACCATCCTTATCAACTGTATACACAAGGTACATACCGCTATTACCTTTAACAGCTTTATCTGTAACGGTATATCCTATATAATCTCTTTCATCGCTATAGTTAAGATGGCAGCCATAGAGTATAAAGCTTAAGCAAGCAGTTATAACTAAAAAGATCATCCACTTCTCCCCTGTTGAGAAAAGCGGTGGATTTATATATTTGTCATAATAATTATTGTTCATTTTAATTTTCTCCTTCATTATAAAATAATCTGTAGTATTCGTCAACCCATTTCTGAGCGGAATATCTTGAGCGTTTTCTGATTTCGCAATGAACATATTCCCAATCTATATATTCTCTTATTTTCTTTCGTAACTCTAAAGCATATGAATTAGATAGTCGTTTGTAAGGCGGGTAGATTACAAATGCTTCAGTCGGATCATATAGCGACCTTTCATCTGTTAACGACCTATCATATAGTTCAGTCTTACCCATATACCAAACCGCCGCTCTATACTCTTCAGTGTCAGGATTTTCAATGGGAAACAACATACATTGTCTTAAAAAATCATTCATATTAATCCCTCAGTCCTTTAGGTTCAACGTCATTCATCTTCTGTATATCACTACGACTTGCTGCTATGCGATATAAAACCTTGGAGCAATTATGCGGATTACCTCCGCAGATTTTCACTCCGCGAGTTCCATATCTCCTACACCACTTAACTTCTTCTCCGTTAGAATCTTCTCCGGTTTCATACATCCAACAATCACTTGGATAATGATTCTGTTTTTTATACGGATCATGTCTAGGTTTTCCTTTGCCCATATTATCTCTCCTATCAAACTGCTGTTTTATAAATGGAATCTTTGCCAGTTTTACAACCACCTTACCATGCGGTTGAGCCTTGTCCATCCAGAGGTTATCCAACTGGTCTTCGTTGGAACAATCATGTGGATTCGAACCACATCCCCGTCGTTACCGAACCGTCTGCTACCCTAGCGGAGTCGAACCGCTTTTTGTGGTGGTGAGTGGTACTGCCCCAGTTCGTGTCTATCCTACTGTCCGCGGTTTCAGATTATGACGACTATCTTACCCATAGCCCGGCTCTCTGTGAACTACTCCGACTTTTGGAAATCGGAGCTTCCTGCTTCAACCACTACTGCGTTCCTAACAAGTTGTCTTGTCGTCTCGTCTTACACAATGTCCACAGGCGTAAATTCGGATAGTTCCTACCCTATTGTTTATAATTACACTGATTCTAAAATCCTTAATCCCTCTACTTTGATATTGATAGCAGCGTTCCAATCTCTGTCTATTCCTTTATGACCACAATAAGGGCAATCCCACTTGCGGATTCTAAGGTCTTTGAGATTTTCACTCCTATATCCGCACCAATGGCAGAGTTGAGAACTTGGAAACCATTTATCTACCTTTATCAGATAGCCACCTCGGTCTTTTAATTTGTATTCCAAGAAGTTTACAAACATTCCGTAGCCATTATCTAAAGTGGCTTTACCATTTCCAAATCCTTTATTTGACATAGACTGCATATTCAGATTTTCCACGCATACACAAGTATACTGATTGGCTATCTCAGTAGACTTCTTATGCAGAAAATCTTTTCTTTGATTGGCTATATGTCTATGTATCTTAGCTATCTTCTTTTGTTGCTTGTGATAGTTGCTACTGCCGATAGTCTTATGTTTTAACTTACGCTGAGATTTTGCGAGTTTATCCTGTGATAGTCTGTAATAATGTGGCATATCACAATCACAACCATTGCTATCTACATAAAGACCATCCGACTTATAATCCAAACCTAACGTACTCATACTTGTTACTGGTGCGTATAGCTCTTTGGTTTCGTACTCAAACAGAATTGACACATAATATGTTCCATCATGTTCCTGTGATATTGTTGCTGATTTTATTATCCAATTCTCATTAGGTTGTCTATGTATCTTGGCTTTAACGACACCTATCTTTGGAAGTTTAATTCCATTACCTATGATCGCTACAGTACCTTTTTGGTTATTCGTTGTATATGATTTACGATTATGCTTTGCAGATTTGAATTTTGGGAAACCTATCTTTTTATCTCTAAAGAAATTTTTGTAAGCTGTCTGCAAATTCATCTGAACATTTGCAAGTGCCAAGGAATCTACTTCTTTAAGATATGTATATTCTTTTTTGTACTGTGCAGGAGTTGTCTGTAATGTCTCTTGATGCTCTTGGTAATAGGCAATCTTATCTGCAAGCATAAGATTCCATACCTTACGACAACAACCGAAAGTCTTAGCAAACATAACACATTGTTCAGTTGTAGGATATACTCTGTATTTTATTGCTCTATTCATTGGCTACCTCACGCAATTCATCCCACCACCTACGCCTTGCTTAGAGGTGGGAGATTTCTTGCTGTTTATAAGTTAAATCACAATATCTAAATATCATTCCTACCATAAATTGCTAAAGACCACGTAAGTGTATTTATTAATGACCAAATTTCTTCTTTGGTGTATACAACTACATATTCGTCTTCTTCAAAATCACACATCGTTGTATCAGTGCAACCATTAGAAAGAGCGAAAGGGTGGTATTTTTCAACTTTTGTCCCACGACATGTTACATAATCTAACATATGAAATACACCATTAAATCCCTCACCAATAGGATTATATTTATCATCATGTCCGACTAAGATATGTAATCCATTAATCTCCATATCTCCGTTAACACCATTAGGGTCAAAATATTTATCAGTTATATCACTATATATCGTCCCATTAGGTTCATATTTTAAGTCTCTACCTTTGATTATTTTCATGATCAACCTCTCCTTATCAAACCTAAATTATAAATTTCTCTTATACCCTCATTAGACGTATCTTCATCTATATATTCACGTCTTAAATAATTTATCCAAAATGCCCCACACTCATCACAAACCTTTCGTGAATCACATACGTGAACACATCTCATGCAATCAGGATCTTCATCATCGGCATTGTATTCATATACTGTTACCGTCTTATCTAAAGGCTTTGAGTATTCATTATATATATTCATTGCTATCTCCTATAATCTTAATCTTCCGTTCGAACAGTAACATCAAGATGCCCCGCTATCTTTATTTCAAACTCTTTATTCTCAGAATTATAGCCATGTATCATCATTGACTGAAATTTATTTCTCGCATCTCTTACAATTACGATTTCTACATTCTGTAAGACACCAGTTATATTTTCCAATTCATAATACGTATCCATAACTTACCCCTTCTATCAAACCTTAGTTTTATCCAACTGTAATAGCATTAAGCTGAATGCTTCCGTCGTTCTGTAATATGCTTCTAACATCACAAGCTTTCAGATATATAACTCCCGTCCATTCTAATTTATGAATATTTATATTTGTTATATGTCCTATACAATCATCTTCGTAAGTTGTAATAGGCATATCATTTATAGTTGCAAACATCTGTGGTGTTATTTCACCTAGACCACACATAATTTTATTTAAATCATCTAATGTTCCATGTATTGTAATCATATTAATCTCCTATCAAATATAATGGGCTTGACTGTGCTGTTAGTAGTGGCAGCTCCTCTGTTGTGTTAGCCTCGCACAACCTCACAGGACTTTTGATCTCCTTTCCTGCCATCAGTCACATTTAAGACGACCACTTCCCGTCTGGGTAGCTCTATCACCCATTAAATTTCACTTTCATCACATAGTTCTTTAAACTCTTCATCTGTTAATCCGTCTCTGCTTTTTAAGAACCATCTATATTCCGGCTCTCCCAAAACAATGTGGTATGGGTTCTTAGGATCTGGGTATGAAATATAAAAGTATTTCTCGCCTTTTTCGCAACTATCTTTTGCCCATTGGTAAAGATCGGGATGCCTATATAATTGCGGTCTACCACTTCGATCTATTGCTCGGTAAGCATTAATGCATCTTCGTTCAAATATATCTTTAATATTCATATGTCGTCCCCTACTCCTTACCATATAAATTATCCAATGTTTTCTTGTATTGTTCTAAAAATACATATGCTTCATCCTCACTTAACACACGGATATCTGCTTTAGGTAACAGAGCCATTCCTACATTCGGAGGTAATATTTTTTGAAAACATTCTAAATACTCATATATTAGATCAATATTTTCTATATCATTAAAATCACACACGAAAAGTATAAGGTTTTCATCTACAATTTTAATAGGTTTAGCTTCTGGAAGTTCTATCTCTACATACTTTTCATCTAAGTGTAAAGAACTCCATTTACTTTTTTTCTTCGCCCATTCTTCCCATCTTGGTCTTAGAACATCTTCAAACTCTTCATCGACCCAATTGTTTTCATTTATTAATGGAATTGTATATATAGTTTCAAGACCCGGAGGACTGACTATTGGACGTATCATTCTTTTATATATTTTCATATATCATCTCCTATCTAAACAAACTCTGACAATACTCTTCCAAACACATCTCTCTGTACTTGCGATCATCTTCGGCTTGCTGCTTTCTCGTTTCTCTATTAACTGATAGAATATCTTTTGCCCTATACATAGCGTGAAGTATACCCTTTGCAACCGTATGAGAAACATTAAATTCTTTACTTATTAATAACATCCATTCTTTATTTGTCATTCCATATATATCTCCTTTATAAACTCTCCTTACCATTCAATCCTAGTTCCTATACGCAGCTTTATTTCGGGTGGAAATCGAGTATCATAAATCGTACTTATCTTATATCCTAAATCACGCAAATAATTTATAGTCTCTTCATATAAATCATCTTCTGTAAAATAATAAAAACAACCCATTGTTATACGGCAATTAATTTCTGCAATTATTGAATCTCGTTCTTTCTTTCTTTTATTACACTCAACTTCTTGGTGTCTTAAAGTCGCTCGTTTTCTAGCTTCTTCTGCTGTTATAGCTTTTATTTTCATAGCATTTACCTTCTATCAAATTATCTTTTTATATTATTTCCCATCTCCCAAAATATTTTGGCGGTATAATTTCGAACTTCGGATTATATGGTTCACCTTCAAATGCAACCTTTAATGGCTTTGCTTCATTAATCGGAACAATATATACAAGTTCTTCTCTTGTTTCCGGAAGGTACTCAGCCGGAACTATCTTTATCGATACATATGATGGTATATAATCCTTAATCCTATTGATACACTCATCAGTTCCAAAAACTGCTATTTCCTCAGCATCAGGAGAGTTGGCTTTAACCGCATCAATTGCTTCTGATATTAATTTCTTGAAATCTACTGTCATACTTATCTCCTGCAATTTTCATCTAAGTAAACTTCTAAATCTTTTATTCTTTCATTTAATTTAAATAGATACTTATCGATACCAAAGATACTTTTTATTTTTTCTGTTATACTCATTAACATAATTCCGAATCCAGTAGGAAATATAATACATATAATCACAGCAAATATTAAACCCATCATTTAAACCTCCAATATAGGATCAATTGACTTCTCAATACCTCCTACTGTTACGTTAAAATTCCCTGTAATTTTTATCTCAATTTTTTCATCTCCACAAATCCCAATCATCGTAATTGATTTAGACTTGACTTTACGCCGTATCGGATATCCTGTAAATGAATCAAACTTTTTTATTACGTCATGCTCTACCATCATATGAACATCTTTTAAATCACACTCCGAAACAACACAAGTTTTATCTTCAAAGAAAGAATCAAACAAATCTCCTCTACTCATTCTTTACCTCCCTATCAAACCAATCTTTTATTTATCATCATCTGAAAACGCTACTTTATACGAAACTGTTTCACCATACCCTTTAAATATATTCTTTTCGTCGTTCTCATTTATTTGAAGCATATGATCCGTATATAATTTACCATCTTTTACTGTTGTGTTATACTCAGGATCAAATAATGCATTAGGTATAACTATATAAGATGGATCTTGATGATATACTCCATCGATATCATAATATCCGGCGTATTTAAATATAATTTTAAAAGTCCCATCCTTATTGTCTTCAGCCATATAATCTATGAATTTCCCTAATTGTGTATATAATTCTTTACTAAACGGTTTTATCATTACTGTTCTCCTACTCTATCCTGAACAACAGTGCATCAATGTGTTCTTCATCCATCATGTCGGTGAATATTGTTTTATTATCCGTCATAACTTCTTGAAGTTTAACAGCGTCTTTTCTACTCAATAGTCCTGTCATGTCATAGCAAGCATTAAAATCGTCGCAACATGGAATCATCTTTAACTGAATCGGTAAATCGTTCCAATAAAATGGCATCCCCGCAAACTTGCCTTCGTCAATTGGCTTAAAATTATCGGGTCTAAAAAATTTATAATAAAATCCCATATGTATCTTCTCCAAATCTATTACTCTTCTCTTACCTATATTTTTCTGATTGCCAACATGCACCACATTTTATACAAGAATATTCATCTATATGATATACACCAAATAAACTAAATATTTTTGTATGAATCGGAAGAACTGGAATCACATCTTTGTAACCGCAGCAAGGACATATATCACATCCTTCGTTAGCCTTTTCTTTATTTCTTAGTTTTCTTTTAACTTGCTCTTTGGTTTTAATAATTTTCATATTAGTTTTCTCACTTTAAATTTAAAGTATCCTTACTCTACATCTTCCCAACTAATTTCAACATGTCTAGCATAATTAGGACTTTCATAATATATTTTTGTTATCCGATATCCAGCATCATGAAGTCTTTTCGCTGTCTCATCGTATATATCTCCATGATAAACTGTAGATTTTAGACCATCTTTGATAGCATTAGTTATTGCTTCCTCAATCTCTGTTAATTGAGCAGCTTTTCTCTCTTGTAATCTGAGAATCGCATTCTGTTCAGATTGTCTTTCAGCTTCTTTTGCATCAAGTATCATATTTACCCTCCCATCAAATCTGTCTTTTATTTAATATCTGCCTTAATGTCAATTCCTTTAATGCCACAAAGAACACATAGATATTTAGTCAACTCTTCTGCCCATTCAGGTGACTCCATATAAATTGTTTCTGCAAGATGTAACATTGGATTGTAAAAAATTGCCCTGTCTTCATCTGAAGTCAATTCAAGTTCTTCCCAATCACTACAATACTTTATAATCAACTCTTCCATACGATCTAAATATTTTTCTGTTTTAGGTAATTGCCTTTCCATATTTATTTCTCCTTATCCCACGATAATTCCATCTTCAGAATATAAAGAATATCCGCAATTATTTTCTTTCATAAAACATAAAGCAGTAGCCTTAGCTGCATCCCAATACGACAATGTAAACCTCAGTAATTTAAAGTTATCTGTTTCAAATTTATTACTATCTCTAAAATCAAAATCTTTAGATATAATAACTCCATTTGTGGGGTTATAATATAATGCCTTGCCTTCATTTTCTGTAATGTGTTTAGCTATAATAATCGTATTTTCTCTCTCACGCCAATACATTTCCTGATCTAAGATTTCGTTAATGAGTTTACATACTTTCTTTTTCTTCATAATTATTCTCCTCTTTAAAATCTACTAGACTAATATCAAACACTTTAGTATTATTCGATTTTAAATTTTTCTTTTTATAAATTCCGCTGATATCATATTTATTAGAATCAACCTTAACATAAAGGTTTGACCAAAATTCTTTTAAACTAATTTCCATATCATTATATTTATCCTATAAAATTGTACTTTTATTTGTCCTTATAATATTCCATTGGAAATTCGTCTATTGCTACAACATCAGCGTGAGTTCCTCTTGTAACTCTCTGTCCCTCAGTTTCACCCTTGAAATAAATATTTATACCACCAGTTAACCCAACCAATAACTTTGATTTGTTAAATCTATAGATATATCCGTTATTTGCTTCTAAAAATTCTTTACATTTTTGTGTAGCTATTGTTACCGTAGGACACATTACAATAATATCTTTCATTTCTTCTTCCACCAAAAGTTACTTTTATCGTGTGTATGGAGTTAAATCAACATAATAACTCTCAACATTTATTCCATCACACCACTTATGAGGTTTATATTCTCCAAAGGTATCTTCTAATTCTCTGCATCTAAACAAAAATTCTGATTCATCAGTGTGATATTCGTATTCTGGTTCTGAAAAACATTTGTAAATCTCATCATTAGCATTTTTCTTATAAGTAAATGGATAATATATGATTAAAAAATTCATCGCCATTCTCCTATCAAAAGTTATTTTTATTTGTGCAAATATTCATAGAGGTTATCTACAAATGATCTGACAAGGCGTTGGGTTTCATCAGTTTCCTCGCTTAGACTATCCGAAACAGACTGCATCTGCATCGCAATCTTCCAAGAAACATCAATCATTGCGAGATGTGCTAATAAGCATATTTGTTCATCGCAGTCCATCCCCCATATTGCTTCTGCAATTTCCATAGGAGATAAATCAAATTCCACATCAACATTCTTCTTCATAAATTACCCCCACTCAATCTTAGTCTGACCAATTTCCTCAGTTACTTTATATCCTAAATCACGTAGATATTTCACTGTGTCGTCATAGAATAAATCATTAATGGTGTAGCTAAAGTATCCATTATTTGCGACTTCTTCTATGATTTTCATTATTTCTCTTCGTTCTTTCTTCTCTCTTCGGCGTTCAACCATCTTTACCATTGCTGTTGCTCGCTTCTTAGCTTTCGCTGCATTCATCTTTTGTCTCCTCATACTCTTCTTCACAATATCTGCGCCATTCATACTTGTCAAAGTATCCGCCCGGATCAAACCAATATGCGAATCCTTCTACCCATCGGAATAGCTCTTCGTCATCCCCGGAATTAATTATCTCTTTTAGTTTATCTAAATTATTCATTCTCATCCTCTTTTATATCCTGCAGACTTATAAATTCTCCATACCATTTCATACAATCTAAAGCTGCTTCTCCACAATCTTTACAAAATGGAAATGTCATACTTCGTTTATGTACCTCTATATATGTTCCATCCTTATCTAAAGCTTTATTACATTTTGTACATCTGTAATATATACAATCGTATATTAGTTTTAGTCTATCTATATCTTCCATACTTATCCTCATATACTCCATATAAAATCATCATTTAATCAACCGTAAATATATCTCGATATTGAATTGCATTTACATATTTAAGATGGTCGATAAAACTACAATTATTACCGAAGATTACATCAAGAATAGAGATAGAAACAGGGGGTGGAAAACTATCTTGATGTTCCTTAGCTGTATTATATATTTCAGGATGCCTTATAAAATAAGATGTTAAAGCTTCACCGAAATTAAAATCTAATGAACTTAAGTGCTTTTTAATTATGTCTTCCATAACTGGCTCAAGCAATTCGTCCACTGCCTTTTCTAGTGTTTCGAATATTTCTTGCCTATGTGGTCGATAAATGTATTTATAATTCCATTTATTAATTATAGGATAATGATTAGGATTGGGCTTTGGTTTTCTGCCTATAAGATCCTGAAGTTGCTGCTTATAATCTGCTAAAATTTCTTCTTGCGATCTACTCATATCTTTACCTCAATGTATAAGACTCCATCCGATGGTTGCCACACTCACACTCATATATATAACGTGTAGAATTTACTGTACCTACAGAATCTATGTAATGCCACGGCGTTTCACAAGCTGCACATATGCCGTTATTCCACTGTTTGTCTACTGGAGATTCAAAAGTTCTATCTGTAGTTTTAACCCATATTATAAACGCTATTATTAAACCTAGAATTGCAATGATTGGAATTACACGTTCTATAAACGTCGGCGGTATCGCTACATAATCACCTTCTTTTTCATCCCAAACTATCTTACTACCCTCTAAAAAAGTTCCATCTCCTTTTACCATGTTAGTCATCCTTTCTTCTATTAGCCAAGTCTCTTAAAGTATCTTCTGAAGCAAACATAATAATAAATGCAGCTATTGCTAATAACAGATTGACCATTGGAACATAACAACCTATTATCAATTCTATCATCGAACCTTTCTTTTCTGGTTTAAATATCTCTTTAATTAGATTTTTTCTTTCTTCACTGGTAAAACCTACTACATATAATACTGTGATCAAACACAGTATTGAAAATGCTGTATGAAATTTTAATAACCACATACCATTTCTCCTTATAAAATTAATGTTTTATTTAACAACTAACTCGGCATCAAGTTTGATAACTTTAAGACTTCCATTTGGTACAAATACTTCGCCATCAGATAAATCAATAGCGTCAGGAATTAAATTAGTCCCTGTATATGAATTTGCAACCATATATACGGAATCTCTTTCAAAACCAAGATCTGCGTCGTAATCATCATCCGGGTGAAATTTGAAAACATCACCCTTCTTTAAATCTGAATATCTTAATATTATATTCTGTTCAAATGTTATCTTCATTTTTTCCCTCTCAATTCTGCTAACTTCTGTTCGTAATACTCGATCTCCAGTTCTTTTGCTGGTTTGATATCTTCATCATATATATTCCCGACCACTTTCATAACTATGTTCTTGCTCGGCTTAGTATGTCCATTTACAATCCTAGACAACATACCCTTGTCAATCTTCAGGGCTACACTAGCTTCTTTCTGTGATCGGAACTTACTTAGTTCTTGTTTAAATCTGTAAGTTTGATAATCTTCAAACTGTTTCATAAACTCGTTATATGTCATTGTTTTAATTTACTCCTTTAGTATACACAGGTAATTGTCGTTTGTCAACATTTTAATTTATACTTTTGTCAACTTCGATTATGTCATTAAAGTTAACTCCGGTTTAATTGGAACAATACAGCCATTCGTTATATATTCATAATCGTAATTAGGTATATCAATCACTAACTTCATCTTCTCCCCCTCCGTCCGCTTTTATAACTACATCAGCATCAGCAATCTGTCCATATGAATACGAAACCCAATCATCATCCCACTCACTCCATTCTGTATCCGGTTCAAGTGTGCTACGATCTATTAAATCGCCATGTCCCTTCGGAAGTGGTTTTGCGTTACAAAATGCCATATCCATAGCTTCAAATTCTTCATCATCCTTATCATTATCTATAATGTTCTTATAGAGCCGTTCTTCTATCTCAATCACAAGCTGAATCTTTCCCATCTTCTCCGCCTCCTTAAAACTGTGGCTCATAATCTTCGCCAAATCCCATGTCATCTGCGTAATCTTGCAACGCTGTTTCGATATGCCCATGTAATTCTGCAGAAAAATCAGATAGTGAATCAGCATCATTGAACTCTAATTTTTCGACCATTTCCATTATCATAATTTCAAAACTTAACCAATCATTAACCTTCATCTTCTCCGCCTCCCATATAAGTACCGCATCTAGGACAATACTTGTAACTGTCCAATCTTGACAAATCTTCAAATTTTTCGTCTGATTCAGATTCTCTTGAATATACAAATTTTTTACAATTAGAACATCTATAAACTAATAAGCAACCTTCTTCCTTTATCCATTTCCCCTTTGGTCTTTTTGTTTCTTCAATAGCTAACTCTACCATCTTATCAACGTAAGCCTGTTCAACCGCTTGCGCCTTGTCAATTTCTTCATCGGTGTATTTCGGCTTTACGGATGGCAACTTTCGTATATCATCACGCATTTTCCAAAATGTTGTTGCACTCATTTTTTCTGCATATTCTGTTTGTAGTAACAACATCTCTTCTCTGCTTATGCAATCCTCACATGGCTGTGCATCAATGGCTTTAATCCCAAAGCTTATTGCATCAATCCAATCTGCACACTCATCACTTGGCATTTGGTCTGCTATATCAAGCAGTATTCTTCTTGCTTCTTTGTTTGTCATTCTTCTTTACCTCTCATTTCCGCACCGCAGTTCGGGCAATACTTGAATTTCCACACACTTTGTTCATCACATTCAGAACAAAATTGTCCTTTCATCCACTTATATATCCACTTGCCCTTCTTCGGCTGTGGTGTTACGGATGGCAACCGCTCTAATGTGCCTACTATGTCTCGGATATTGAGTTTTGTTCCATTGTCGTCAAGTACCATGTTGTAAAATTTGGTAAGTTTGTCGATTGCTTCAGTTCTACTTACTGCGTCCTCACATGACTGTTGTTCTAAGGCTTTGATAGCCATCTTAAGTGCATCTTCTAACTCTTTTGTAAGGGGACTCGGATCACACATATTCAATAAAGCCTTCAGTTCTTTCACAGCTTCTTCATTCGTCATTCCGCATCCTCCTTATATGGTTTAGGTAACGGCATCCATGCTACAACCTCTCTATGAGTCTCCCATTTTCTGTCCCCACGATATTCACATACATCAACCTCTGTATACATTTGCCCCGACCAACTACCTATCCACTGCCACGTTACTATGTAATCACCTTTTATTTCTGGTAATCTATCTTTAACTGAAATCCACTTACTCATACTCCGTCACCTGCCTTCCAATTCTTAAAAACCTCGCCCATAGCCTTATCAAACTCCTTAACCTCTTCTGGGTGATAATGTATGTACATTGGACATTGCCAAACCTCTTCGCCACGCGGTGAAGTACACCCTAAGTCGGCATCATTCCATGAGCAATGTAGGCAAAATTTTATATAATCTTTTAAATCCTCCATTACTCTTCATCTCCTTTATACACCTCAGGCAGCTCCATCCAAGCCATCACATTGTTAATCGTATAATATCCGCCATACTCACCATCATATAAATACCATCCGGGATTAGTGTCACCTTTAAAGTTGTACTTATCAACCTTTGACAAATTATTACTGTATCCAAGTATTTGCAACACACTTCGATCCGTATAATCTATAGTTACAAGATACCTACCATTCTTCGGTGGGTATCCGGTTTTCCATGTCGATGATTCCAATAAGGCTTGAATAGCCATCGTTTTTGCCTCTTGGTATTCAGATATTGTATAACAATCATCTTCGTTTACTGGTATATTTCCAATGATTATTGCTGCTTCTTTATTATTCATTGTCATCACAGCTCCTCCAATTCTTTCTGTAAATCTTCCTTACGACGATCCAATACTTCCTCTATGGCAGTTTTGAGTTCGTCTAAAGTTTGCTTATCGAAAGCAACGAAACACACCTCTTCTCTTTCGTGATACAAAGTTGGATATGGATACCTCATTATTCCTTGTGCTTTATTTATAGCCCGTAAGATTCTTACAATTTCATTTGCCATTTCTAATGTTTGTTCAGTCATTATTATCTCTCCTTATTTCTTTTAACTGATCAAATATATCTGCGTAACCCTCAACAATTACCGCTCCGTATATGTCTTTAATTTTTTCTTCTGCGGTATCAATAATACTTCTATATGCTTTTAATTCTCGTAGCCATTCTGCTGTTTGATATAAGTCATTTTCTTCGCTTTCTATAATTGCTTCGTCTATTGTCATCTTTAATTATTCTTCTCCTCTAATAAAAAGTTTATTTCATTCCATATCAATTTCTATATTTAATTCAGTAAATCCATCATGTGGTCTTACTGGTACATCCAACTTATAATTATCATTAAAATAATCCGCCATAACTTCTTTTGGAATGATATGTTGGAGATTTAAAAAGTCTTTATTTAGTAAATCACTTTTCATCTCCTCCGTATCATCACCGTAAAAACCCAAAGCCTTACCACAACTCAAACACCATAAACCAAAACCATAATTTGTATCTCTTACAATAAGATACGCGTTTGTTTGATTTGATTGTTTATTTTTACAAAGAAGAATATCTCCTGTTCTCAACTTATATAACATCAATAATCACACTCCTTAAAAACATTATTATTTTTTACTTACGAAAACTCTTTCTCATACTCTTCATAAGAATAAAATTTAGATGGATTCATTTCTTTTATTATTTTAAGATTAAACACTTCACATATCTCTGTAATTTGTGAAAAATCTATATGAAAATTATCCATACAATATTCAACCGCCCTTTCAGGCAACCAACATTCGTAATAACAAACTTCATCTAGTTTTGTTCCTCTGTTGAAACTTACTTTATATTTATGTTTCATTTCTGCCATCTCCCTTGAAAACAAGTTATTTTATTACCACTTTCTATTAGCCCAACAAGCTTCATGATAAGCATCTAACATTTTCTGCCCTGCTTGTAGCTGCGCCCATATCTCTGCTATATCTTCAGAACTAATATTGTCAAATAGTCTTCCGCCAACACTATGAAGTTCATATCCTTCATCATCTAAGCTAAAATATGCAAGTACATAGCACGAACTATGAGCTGAATCGTTATATTTAACTAACTCAATAGGGCAATCTTCTCGAATCTTACTGTTAGGGTTATTCCAATCTTCATGCAAAGTTCTAATTGCATAATCCTTAAATTCCCAAGAAAACTCTAACCTCTCGTTATATGTTTTTATTGGTTTACTCATATTTTCCTCCTATAAAAGTTTATTTTGTTTGTTTTGTGTATTAATCATTGATTCAACTTCAGATTCATTATAATATTTATCAATAACCATCATAGCTCTTCTAACGGCTTGTATACCAAATAATAATCCAGCTCTTCCTTCTGGGGGATTCCATTCATCGCCAGCAAAATAACCAAGCCACCCCATAATTTCTTCTTTACTCATACAATTCCCTCCTGTAAAAGTTTCAATTTATTATTTCTGTAGTTCTCCATCAGAACTGCATCCAAATTCTCCAACAACGACACATCTCCCCAGCTTTAATTAAAAATCTATCTTCACCATCGTGAATTATCCCGGGAACATTGTAAACAAGCACTGTTTCATTTTCCTGCCAATCATCTACCGAATATGAATTTCTTATTTTCTGACTCTGCCGATCGATAATACACACAGAATTATTCATAATATCTTCTGCTGCTTCAAAGTTTACAACTTTTGCTGAATCACTCCACATACTCCACATATATTTTAACCTCCTATAAAACTCTGATTCTATTCTCCAATTACGTCAGCTATGATTTGTAGCAGTTCTGATATGGGATGATTTTGAAGAAACTCTTTGATCTCATCATAAATGTCATTTTTCTCACTGTTATAATCGCTTTCGCCATACATACTCATTGTTATTACCTCCTATAAAAATTCTATTTTATCCAGCTTATCCTTATTCTTCTCAAAGAAATCATCTCCGAAAAATTCAACATCTACGGAATGATTTCCATTTGCATCCCATATATCAGCGGCATAAGTCATATCTATTGGTCTAAAATGATTCACGCTTATAATTTCAATAGTATAATCCATACCATTTGATGAGTGTAACATATAGCGATCACCAACTTTAATTCCCATCTTTATTCTCCTTTGTTTTTTGTTTACAACCGAATATAATCAGAAAATTTCATTATCCGATTCCACCACTCAGCACTTACTTTAATTGATAAATTTTGTTTTCCCAACGGGTTAATTTCCATATCTCCATTTGATATATCTTTTTTAAATAAACCCAATATCATATCTCCTTTGGTGGTATCAGCTTCGTCACTAATAACTATACCTTTCTTAATAGCATTCATCATGCATTCTTTGCTTGCCACATTTGCAGCCCATGTTTCATCCGACTTGCGAATCCACCTATATTCTTCAGCCGGAATATCAATTAATATCTTCATATTTGTCCCCTTCTCCAAATGAAATGTAAACATCTGATTCATATCTTACGCCGTATGGATTGCTGTCATTTTTTCTAAGATTAAGCATTGGTTCAAATGTTTCTGCTAATTGATATGCTATTTCTTTCCTTATCCAATCCTCGGTAGGCGGAGCATCAAATTTACTATAACCCGCAACTCCTACAAGATGATGAACTGGCAAATTACGAGTCTCCGGAATTACATATTTTTTAAAATAAGGTTTACCATGCTTGACAATATCTCGGTAGCTGTTTCGCTCCCTTTTTAAAGCTTTAATAATATTACTTTTCCTCTGTTTTTCTTTCTTCATAATCACACCTCTTGCCGTCAATACAACACACATTCATCCATTGTTTATTGACTGAATCATAATACACACTTACATTAATACAACCCTTACAGTTTTTATCATAGAGCCTTTCTTTGTCGTAAATGTAATTACAAATCCATTCTGGATCACCATCATACGTCATTGTCGTTTTCTCCTTCTTAACCTCGGCATATCATATAATCTTGCCCAATAAACCACTTCGTAATATCCTTGATATTCAGTATATCGTGACCAATCTTCCCATCCTTTACCAGTTAAGAAAGGTTTATAAATCATTCTTCTCGCTATTCCATAATATAAATTATCATAAGTTAAACTATCAGTTTTATCTTTGTAGAGAATTAATACCTCTTCATCAAGTGGCGGCAATTCTTCTTTCGCATTGATCCATACGCTCATCTTTGTTCTCCTATTCAGTTTCCATTTCCGCACCGCAGTTAGGGCAATATGTGTCATCATTCGATTTCATTCGTTTTCCACACGCAGAGCATTCAAAATGATATTGATACCCATAGTCACTAACTTCTAGCCACTTTCCTTTTGGTCTTGAACCTCTTAAAATAATCTGTTTAAGCTCCTCTTTGTTAATCCTTCTCTGTAGTGTTTCCTGACAATATGGGAATATAGTGTCTAATATAAAATCTTCTTCTGTTTCTCTAATGCGAACAGACATTTCCTCGACTACTTTTGTTATATCAGCTTCAAACATCTTCTCCACCTCCGCTCATTTCTGCTCCACAATTAGGACAGTAATTTGAAATCTGTAATGGGCTATACTCACACTTAGAGCATTTATGTGATTTAAATCCATAGCTATATGGATCATTTGGTGTTTCAACAAATACTTCTACCCACTTCCCCTTTGGTCTCTGTGGTGTTACGGGTGGTAACTCCATGATTGCGTATGGTAACCACTTTCCATAATCTTCGCCAATTAACTCAATGACAGCTTCTCTGCTTATGCAATCCTCACTTGGCTGTGCTTCTGCTAAAGTATCTTTAATCACTTGACAGAACCTTGGACAATAATGCTTCTCTTTGTCGTAATGCTCACATTCCGTGCAAGTCGGATAGTCCTCGATGCAAGTCTGGGATTTCGTGCGTTTTTCGAACCATTCCTTGACACCGTATTCATACCCCTTGTCGTAGGCTTCTTTTATGTCTTCACTTGTCGGTGTTACGGGAGACAAGCAATCCTCTACAAATTCCGTTACTGTCATATCAGGTGCTTTAAATCCATACTTAAGCATCTGCTCTTTAACATCTGCTCTACTTACACAATCCTCACAAGGCTGTTTCGGCTGTCCGTATATCTTCTCTTCGGTTGAATAGAAATTCTTTTTCAACCATTCAACGTCATAGATTACAAATCTGCCCTGTCTCGCCTTAACAGCTCCCTTGCCTACTCGGAGTAGTTCTTCTTTTTCAGTGAATGGTAACTGTTCTAAGGCCATCAAATCATTTATAAAATGTATCGGTGAGAACTCCGTTCCCTCATTCATGCCATCGTACTTCTTAAGTAGTGGCTCTATGTCTACTATTCTGCTCATTCCGCATCCTCCTTATACGGTTCGGGTAATGGCATCCATGCGACTATATCCTCTACTTCTCCGCAATGTCCAAAGCAAAACATATCCCATTGTCCATCTGTCCATTCTCCGTGTTCAGCGTATATGTTTTCATAACCTGCTTCGGGTTTATACTTGACGGTTATCAAATACTGACCATTTTCTTTCGGTAATCTCTCAGTAACAGGAATCCACCTTTGCTCTAAGGCTTTATCTGCACAATCTAAAAGCATCTGCAAAGCCTTATCACTTTCCATTCTCATATCTGAATGTCCATATATCTTGCCTACAATGTCTCTTGCTTCTGCAAGTGTCATATTTTTAATTCGTTCTTCTCTCTTTTTCAGAAATTCATTTAAAGCTGCTTTCGTTTCTTCATTCATCATTCCGCATCCTCACTTTCTGCATCATATGAGCCGTATTCTTCTCGTTCAATGTCATCCATCATTTCCCAATGGTATTCAAAAGTTCCCTCAAAATCTTCGCAATCATCCGGTGATACGATGTATTGACAATTATCCATATTTGCACAATACCTACAATCAGTCATCCTTATCCTCACTTTCTGCCTTCAAATCATCAAGCAAATCTCTCGTATAAACTATTGATTCACTAAGATGCTTAATTGCCTTTTCTCTTGCCTCGACAATAGAATATTCATTCCCTTTCAATTCCGCATTTTCACAGATAAGGTTATAACAATAATCGTGTATACGACAGATTGTCAATAAGTTGTGATATGCCTTTTTATCGTGGTTCGTTTCGCCTATTGCAATATATGGTTTAGTAAACTTTGACAATACCTCTATGATTACATCTGTGTCACTCATTCCTTATCCTCACTTTCTGCCTTGTACTTGTCTATAATATCTAATCCCTTTTTAAGTCCATCAGCATAAGCCTGTATTACTTCTTCGCCTGTTTCGCTGTAATCAATAACTTCTTTAATTATCTCGGATCTTATCTTGTCGAGCACACAAGCAAGACAATCTTTGCTGTGGCAATCTTCCGACAAATCATATCTGCACTTGCTCATTCCTACACCTCGCCCTCTGTTAATCTCTTGTAATTGATTGCAAAAATACAACCTATATAGTATTCGGCAATATGTTTATAAGTAACCGCTGCTTGTAGATCTAACGCTGTACCCATATCAAAAATCGCATCCTTGATAAATATTTCATACTCACGGATTTTCTTAAGATCATCTTGTTTCTGTTTCTTCATCGGAATCCTCACTTTCCTCTTCTTTCGCTTCAAATTTACACTCCCAAACTTCGCAACCTCCATCTTTATAATGGATACAATTCTCACAATCTCTGATCTGTTTGCTCGCTGCATCCTCACAAGGTTGTTGTTCCAAAGCTTTGATAGCAACGTCAAGGGCTTCTCTCCAATCGTGAAAGTATTCTCGTGAAAAAGACCTAGCTATGTCTTTTAATTGCTCTCTTGCTTCTTCATTCGTCATCTGGCTTCACTCTCCTTAATTAATTCCTTTAGGTCTTCAATAACTTCTTCATAAACAGCTGATTGCCCCTCTGCGAAATCACGTCCTTCTTCTTCCCCTACTTTGCTAAAATAATCTGTTCTTCTCTGTGAGTCCGTATATTCTTCAATTAAATCTTTTATTTCTTTAACCGGAATCATTGGCTCGTCATATCTATACAACTGCGGCTCTTTTAAAATGTGTATTTCATCTCCAGTATATATATGTCTATATACTTCAAACTCATTTGTTTCCGTATCATATTTATAATCCTTTGGAATCTCTTTGATTTCCGGAGTAGCATCAAGAACCCGGATGCCCAGCTTAATAGCCTCTTCCATTGTTCGGTATGGGTTGAATATTTCTAATAAATTTTTTAGTTTATTGCTTGCTTCTTCTGTAGTTATTTTATTCTCCATCCATTTTTACCTCCCAGTAAAACTCAGCTTTTATTCTCTGGTAACATATAAATTAATTCATCTGCGATAACAGCCAATGAGTGTGCTATATCTATAGATAAAAGCATTTTAGCTACTTCGTAATTTCCATTTTGAATCTGTTCATTTACACGATCTATTGTTTTTAAATTATGCTCCATGTTTTTCAATTCCATATTAATTATCTCCTTTACGAAAACCAAGTTTTATAAATTTTATATATAATTATTAATGTCGCAACTATTATTAACTCAATTACATTAAACTTAATCGTTGTTTTATATACTTCTTCGCTTCTTATCGCATGCCCTTGTTTTAAACCAAAAAGCGTACCTACTGTTGTAGCAACCATAAAGCATAATATACTAATAATACGTTCCATATTTATCTCCTTTATTCCCAATCCGTATACACATCTAACACATGTCTGCCGCTGATACCTAAGCTTTCCAAATGTACTTCACTATCAGGCATTTTGTCGCAAACAATTCCATCTCCTAATGATGTGGGAATGATAGTTCCGTATTTGTAATCAACGGCTGCACACATGACATAATCTCCAAGCATCCACACCCCATCTTCCCTTAGCCAACAAGGGTAATCTTTTTCTGAATACCCGGCACTTCTCATTGCGTTGATAATACAATCTCCATCAGCATAACTAAGATTATAATACCCTTCCACTCCAAGTTTGCCCTGATAATAACCCACATCGAAAGTTGTACTAGTATAGTCTGTTGGATGTAAACAATTATCGGGAAGATTGTTAATATATTCTGTCGTTTCTTCTTTCGTATGCTGTATTTCTATTGCTTTTTGTTTGTCCCAATTGTGTTCTGATTTCACAACGACGTTTGCCATACAACAGAATATTGCGAAGAAACAAATTACTGAGAAGATGATAGTAATAATTTTTTCTTTTTTATTCATACTCGTCTCCCTACTTCCACTGATCACACATATCTTTACATCTTCCACTAATAATATTTAATGTACTGTTTACCTTGCTAATTCCATAATTTAGATTATCCATATCTTCTTTCATCGACATGGTAGCTATTGCCTTACTAAGTCCGGCGATTCCCATGATCAAAGCGTCTAGCTTTCTAACCACCATTGTCATATCCGACGTATCTGTCTTCGCTTCGAGTTCTGTGTCTTCGGTTATCATCTTCAGAGCTTCTTCGACCGGAGCTATGGTTGGTTCAGATTTCAGTATAGCTTTCACCATATCTCCGTTAGTTGCTACGTCAGACTTCGGTTCTTCTACAATTATATAATCATTCGGCTTAAGGTTATACATTACGCAGAGCTTATTAAAACACTCCGTATTCATTACTCCCTTTTTAAGACACTCGCCAATATAGCTCTTTGTCTTGCCGAGTATTTCCTTTGACACTCGAACTACTACGCAATTGTTTGCCTTTAATGCCTTGCGAAGCTCCTCACCGTTAATAAGTGTTGTCTTAGAATACTTTCCCATAAATTTCAATCTCCTTATCTTTCATTTATTAATCTTTCATGTGCTAATTTCTTATCTATAATAGTTAACTCTTCAAGTATATCGGATATTTCTGGAAATTTTTGTTCAAGTTTAGTAACCTCACTAATCTTAAATCTACCACATGATCCATCTGAAAATACAACTCCTATGGATTCACTGTAATCGTTACGATAAGTGACTACACCTGAATGATTAGAAGGCACTCGTACTACGTCACCTACATCCACTCCTCCTTCGTATTCTTTCATTTTTTCTACTATTTCTTTTAATGGAAAATTCATAAAGATCTCATCTTTAAACGAAGTACCGAATATGTCTCTTAATACTGAATCTTCGAATCCATTCTCAAGCTCTCCACTCATTATTTCCCTTATAATATCTTCTATTTCCTTATACTCTTCATCTGTTATCATATTAATTTTCTCCTTTATTAACCTCTTCAATAATCTTCTCAACTCCGTCATAATCCAAAGTTAACTTCCATCCGTTATTCAGTGCCGTACCTAAAGCAACTATCGCCCGGTATCCTGTATCCGTTACTGTTTCGAAATCTGGATTTAAAATCTCACGATCCTTAAATGCGTTTTCTATTTCTCTTATTGTCATATTAATCCTCCCTTAACCAAACTCTTACTCTTGTAAAACCATCTAATACAACCCCGGAAATTTCCTTAATTAAAATGTCTTCCGTTATGTTACTGGTATCAAGAATAGCCTTACTGTTATCTTTATCCATAATTATTATTGTATTAAGTTTAATATTGTTGAGCAAATCTCCAATCGTTGGTTTCATTTTTACTACTCTCCCTTGTATTTTTTTATCCCCTATGTTGAAATGATACCATACAATTGTTTAAATTGTCAACTTTAATTTATTCTTTTAATATTCAATTGTCTCGCCAGCTAAATTCCGTAGAGGCTGGTCGTCTTTGTATTCCTTTGTGTGCTGAACCTTGTCACACCAAGGACAATACAGATCCTTTATGTGATTATTTTTTCTTCTGCATTTATTCTGTCTTGGAATTGGAATTATCTTTCCGCATTCGGGGCAGATGAACTGTGATATTGTATATGTCATTATTACTCCCTGTTATATTAAAATTCAAACTTATCTATTATAAATTGATCTACATCGTGAACATCAAAATCTTCATCCACTTTTATAATGACGCATCCGTACTTCCCAAAAGATTCAATTTCTTTTATTTTATCTTCAACATCAACTAATCCTTCAAAGCCGAATCCTAAGAAATGTAAATTATCCATATCTTGATTTTCGCAATTAAAATATATAACCTTTTGATTCTTTTGGAAATCATTATAATTATGTTTAAACGTAATAATATATTGAGGATAGCAATGATAATATTCATACATATCTTTCCCCATTTCCTTTATTCTACAAACAATTGCCTCAAATTTATTTTTCTTTTCACTTGTAATAAAATATCCTTTAAACTTCATATAATTATTCTCCCCTTATACTAGATCATTTAATATTGATGCAGCTAAAACTTTCTTTTCATTAGAAACCTTAGCATATCTTCTTGTATTTGCAATATTAGAATGCCCCAACTGCTCTTGAACCAAATATATATCTCCGGTTGCCTCATATAGATTTGTAGCACATGTACTTCTCATTTTATGTGGAGTCACATGTTTATCTATATTATATGATTCTTTTGTAATCATTTTTCTTATTGAAACCGTAGATATTCTTTCTTTATTTTTACTAATAAATAGCGCGTCTGTTGGATCGTGTCCTTGTAATAATAAATTACGTTCTTTAATCCATTTACGTAATAATTCTTTTGTCTTATTGCCAATAATAACATTTCTCTTAATATGACCTTTTTCTACAACTGTTATATAATTATTATCAAAATCAATATCCGATACATTAATTCCTGCAATTGCAGATACTCTTAATCCGGTTGTAACTCCAAGTGAAATTATACAAAGGTCACGAGTATTATATTTCTTTCCTCTCCCCTTACCTCTATTAAGTATATTATCCTGCATCATTTTAATTTCATCCGTTGTTAGAGATACGATTTCTTTTTGTTCTTTATCTTTAGGAGTATCTACTTTTTTACACGGATTCTTGTCAACAATATCATTATTAACTAAAAATTCAAAGAAATCTGAAACAGCGAATAACTTAGCCGCTTTAATTCCTGCTTTATTTTCAATTTTTTCCCCGTCAGCATATCTATAACTAATAAAGTCTATGTAGCGATTAATATCTAATGGCTTTATATTATTATAAGATTTTATATTGCTTATGTCATAATTATTCCTATCTAAATAATTTATAAACTGAATTAAATATCCTAAATAATTTCTTCTACTCCAACTTGTCTTACTTTCTCCCACATTTATCATATAATCTCTTAAAACTTGTGGGCAATTATTTAATTTTCCCTTTATCCATTTTTCATTTTTAAGATCCATCTCATCACGCCCTGTCATATCTACCAACTCCTTTCATCAAAATTTAAATGATATTTATCTTTATGTAAGATAATTATCTGCTTACATACTTTTCCTATTGTTTTCCAATAGTAATAATCTTTTTCATCATAATTCTCTTTAACATACCGTATCGCTTCTTCTTCTGTTAAAAAAACTTCTCGTATACTATGATTTTGAGCATTATATGCCGTAAAATATTTATTATCTAATTTATCACGACTTTCTTTTTCCATTTGTTCAAACTTTTCTTTTAATGACATCGAATCTGGATTTAAATAATTATGAACTTCTTCCGGTGTAAACTTCTTACCAGTATCTGTATGTCTCATCCTTCCATTTTTATCACAATAAAACTGAATTCCATTCTTCTGGGATTTATTTCTTTGTTCTTGTTCTGTTTTATTTGCACTTGCCCACGCTCCAAAGTATACTGCTCCAAATATTGCCGCTCCTAATAAACCCAGCATATCATCACCTCCGAATTTTTATTTATATTATAATACAATTATATCATCTCCCTCTATAAACTGTAAGTTTATTATCTTCTTAAAACACATTCCGATTTCAAAACATTATTTCCATCATATATCTTAACCGTAATACTATATCTATCATCAATCTCCAATGGCAAATCAAAGCTCTCAATGTACTCGGTTGCAGAATAATACGTTTCAATATTATCAAATGTTTCCACATGTGAATGTCCATATCCGTGTTCCCAATAATCTAAATCAACTCGATACATAAACTCACCTCCTTTACCATGTCTGGTCAATAACTTGATAACCCTTATTAGTATACTTACCAATTTCTACGTAACACCGGGTTCTCGTTTCCATCAAATATTTATACATTGCATCTTCTGCATTTGAAAACATATATCTATTACATTTATTTATTCTATACACCAATACTACATATGTTGCTTTAATCGCCTCCTTTTATATTCCATGTATTTTCTACGAACCTCTACATATTAGTAAAATCGCATTCCATATTCCTTGCATTTTTCTTTAGTGCTAATATCTATATATCCGTTTCTGAATAATTCATCTATAAATTTATCAGCAGCTGCTTCACACTCTTCCATAGTGGTAGCATTTAAACAATCAAACTCTCCCTCAAGACAGCCATAACTACTATTTTCAAAGCTTATAGTAAATTTGCAAATCATATCCTCATATTTTCCGGGATTATTATTATCTCTTCTTCCACCCGGAGTAATGTCTACATGATATGCTTCAATTATTTGCCCTCTATTAACCTTTATTCTCATAATATTTCTCCTTTCAAATTTCCATTTTATTCCCGCCCCACATCCCACTCGTATCCGCCTGTCTTATTTACTTAATTCGCTTAGTCATTCTCTCAAGTCTCTTAGTTGCCTTATTAACAACCTCTGATGTTATACCGAGCTTCATAATATATATATCAAGATCCGACTTAACAGCTGCCAGCTTATTAGCCAAAATATTTCTCTCATCCTCAATTACACTACTTCTCTCTCCTCCATTGTAATGCTCAATCATATACTTATAATCAAGCATTTCGTCCGTTAACTTACAGAACTGTCTGATGAGAGCTTCACCTCTCTCAAATTCCGTCTTATCGCTCTGTGCAATCTTACCTACCATATCTCCGTATGTCATATGTTTATCCTCCCTTGTATTTAAATTATATTCTTAATGGTGTCCCATTAATTTGCCTTTAACAATTCATATATCAAACATATTATTGTTGCCATTTAATTTTCTCCTTTAATGCTCGTTACATCCGGTACACTTACTTGTGCGTCCGAAACACTTCTTGCACTTATCGCAAGTTACATTGTGATCAAGCTTGCCGTTTTCCTTATAAGCTCCGCACATACTTGTAATCTCAAGACCTTCCATTGCATATCTCTCTTTTGTCCATTCCTTATCTACAAGAACAAATGCTCTAATCTGTGGATGATCCTTCATTTCCATATAATCCTTAATACCAAGCTGATGCCAAATGCTTATGTTAATAAAGAAGTTTGATGAAACTATATTATTTATAAGTGCCTTGCGAACCGCCGCATAGTTCTTTGTATAAACATAGAAGATAGTCTCAGGATGTCGGCGACTTAATTCACACCACATTGCTAGATCCTCGTAACAAGTAAACTCGCCACTCTCATTTATACGTACAATTTTAAATTTCTTTTTCTTGCGTGTCAGCTGCTTGTCGAGCGAAAGCAGAAGTTCATCTCTAAACGCTGTCATAGCTATAGTTCTATAAGCATGACCAAGTTTTACATAACATCTATTCTTCTGAATGTCGCCAACTGTTCCGTCTTCATTTCTAAATGTGTTCTTTACATATGACTTAAACACATAGCAAGCACTACACTTTGGATTCTCCTTATTGAAACATCCTTTGCAGAACTCTCCGCAAGTTCCTTTAACTGTTATATTAAGTTCTGGGATAAACCAATCGCAACCTCCCGGTAACTCAGCCCATGAACCCATATTACCAAGCTTAACATTATCCTGTTCCTTTATTTTAGCTCCCTTAAGAATTAATTTTCTTAACGCTTCAATCTGCTTCTTAGTTGCCTTAACTAACTCATGTTTAATCTTTGCCATATTCATCACCTTCCTTTTAATTTAATCTTTTACTCTGCTACTTTCTGTGGTTCGATTCCATTTGCTCGGCAAATATCAGCCACTTCTTCATTACTAAGTATCTTAGTTACCTTAATCCAATCGGATATAATCCAAGGCTCATTCTGCTTTGAATTAGTCTTGAAGTAATACCAGCTGTCTTCGGGAACTATTCTATAACCCTGTCTTGTCTTAGACTCAACTTCATCTCCCTTAACTTCACATTCGCACCATACGCAATCCTTACGCTGTGCAAGCGATCCATCGTCCTGCTTCTCACCAATCCAGTCGGTGAATGGGATTGTTGTTGAATGGAATCCGCTGCGGAGTGCCAGTTTGCCACCGCAACCACTTGCCTTTACGTGGGTTTCATCAACCAGTTCGCCCGGCTTCGACTTAATCCACTTGTGAAACACTACGGATTCCTTTGCGTTTACATACAGCGGATATAACTTTGTTCCCTTTACTCGGAATAATTTGTAAGTTTTCATACACTTAATCCTCCTCATATTCAATAACTAAACCAATTGTACTTGCGTACATATATTTAATTTCTTTATCCATAAACTTTTCAGTTTCATTTGTATAATAAAGTCCGTCTCCAGTTTCATAGACTGGTATAATATCGTCACCTTGAATCTTATTAATTCTCACAATACCTTGTACTTCCACCTGATCAATCAAATCCCCAATTGTAAACATATCATCACTTCCTTTCTTAATTTAAAAGGAGACGAGTATTTAACCCGTCTCCGTATCATTGTTACGCCGCTAACAGTATTCCAACTGTCTTATCCAGCAGCTTATTTCCGTCAAGAGTATTCTTAAAGCGGTTTTCTTTCCAGTTCGCAGTTAATCTAAATGGTTCTAAATGACTTGTTGTATCAGCCACAGCCTGTACTAATCTCGCACCAGTCTGATCAAGTACCTTAAGGTCAGGTGCTTCTTCATATCTCAGAAGGATGTCGTCACGAATTGTCTTCTGATTTTCCTTCTGTCTATCAGACATATCTTCAGTAATTGGAACAATGTTATTAAGCATTCTATGCAAGCTAATGTCATTTAACTTTACCTTATAAAGCTCTTCGAAAGTTTCCTGAGTTGCCTTAATATAGTTATTAGCAAACTGTAATGTCTCGCGAGCGTCGTCCAGCTTAGATGCTATTGACCCAGTGTGGCGAGCCGACCAAACTCTCTTAGCTCCGCGAAGTGCCATATTAAGAGTGTTATTACATACTACTCTTACTGGTGTCATACATACTCTAACAGCTCCGCTACCGTCGTGAGTATTAGTAAATACCAGATATGGTTCTACCTTATCACCAAGTACCTCAAATGTTTCTGGCATCTTAGCTAACAACCAGATTACTTTGCCTTCCTTAAGTGATCCGGCGGTTTCATACTTAACTCCCTCACCAAGCAGTTCGTCTGTAAATGCAAACGCCTCCGTGTTCTGCACTATCTTATACTTACTACCAACAATACCAAGTGCCTTTCCGTCACTACTTCTTACATTTGCGTAGTTATCTTTGATCTGTGTTCCATCTGCCAAATAGATTGGCTGCTGATCTACCGACCAGTCAAGTCCAGCAAGCCTGATTGCTTCTTCGCTTGACGGTGCGTCTTCAACTCTAAGTCCCTGACCATGCCACGGGGTTTCTCTTACATAAAATAAAGATTCAATCATTGCGCTCATATTAATTTTCTCCTTTCTTAACATCGAAAAAACTTTTTCATTGCTTCTTTCATTGCTTCAATAAGTTTCTCTTTCCAGTTTTCATCGTTAAAGTCTATTTCGTAATGTTCAAATGTACTATAATCAGTCTCCATATATCCATCAGGATAGTCGCGATCTTTATAATTCATTTCCATTTTATAAATCGCCGAACAACATTCTCCGCTGTCATAACATAAATTATATTCAACTCCGGCATCCTGATCTTTATCAAGCCACATATATGCAGCTCCCCACTCATCACAATAATTCTTATCTATTGGAATTGTTAAATCAATATTTATTTCATATTCATACATTACATCACCCCCTCTATCACCAACTTCCGCAAATTAACGGGTTAGTTCCATGTTCTTTTGCATAATCCCACAATCCTATAGTATCATCTGCCGTGTATTCATTGAGCCAATCTTCAAAGTATCCTTCATTAGTAAGCCCATCTTTATCATCAGATTCATTTCTGAAATCCTCTAAACATTCATCTTTAAAAAATTCAAATAATATTTCTCTTGATACTTCAATATCAAACATATCAACCGTTTCTATAAAATCATCCGCAAACACACCAGTTATTTCATTAGAATAAACAACTACTATTATCGTTTCGTTTTTCTTTTTTGGAGTAAACTCTAAATCAAATAGCCTACAAACATAAGCCTCTAATCCATTTTCGCTTTCATCATTAAAATATTCATTCCAGTCATTATAATCCATACTATCAATTTCATAATTCAAATTTAACATTGCATTTATAATTTTTAACTGATCTTTATTTAATCTACCCGCAATTAATGCGATTGCGTCATCCAATCGATCAAGCATAAACTACACCTCCTTTTTACATAACCAATCTTTTATCATACAACCCAACACTATATCCCTTAAACATTTTCCATCAAAATCTTTACACGCATCTGGATTCTGACAACCCGACGCTTTAATTACTTCTTTTACGGTCGCATCGTAAGCTTCGTCAGTTAAATAACTATAACTAGCCAAGAATTCTTCTTTACTAAGAATAAAGAAGTCAACCATCTTCTCTTGATCAGTCATGAAATCCATATTTAAACCTCCTTTTCTACTAAGAATGCCAAATAATCATATGGCTTACCCGGTCTTACCTTCTTTAATCCCCATAATCTATTATCTCCGTCCGGTTTAACAACCATCTCACACTCTATTTCCTGACCACCGGAGAAATTCATAATCCTAACCTTATGTCCCTTCATAACACAGCAAGCGTCTTTACCTGTGTATTTAAATACTTCTACAACATCCATTGGTTCAGCTGATATTACTTTCATGATCTCACCTCCAATACCATTCCATATGCTTCCATTATCTCCTTATCGATTATGACTCTATTATGAATAGCGTCAATCTTTAACCAATTCTCATATTTATATTTATTATCAGCCCCAGCTGGGCGTACAGATATTTTGTCAATCGTATCAAACATAACCAATACATTCCCATTAGCCAGTTTCTTTTCGGTTCTCATGACCACACCTCCTTATGTTCTGCTTTCCATATTGCTTCTATAATATCTTCTCTTACTTTAACTGCATGATTAACTTCTCTTGTAAGATTAATTCCATATTCTTGCTCTATAAGTTTATAAAACGCTATGATCTCATTTGTCGATTCTATCATTTGATCGTGTGTCATATTACTTCACCTCTTCTTTCCATATACTTACGCTACAGAAATCACCGCCATCATACCAAATTGCTTCATTATCTCCTTTTTCATATTCAAAATCATGTTTGTCTTTACGGTCTCGAACTTCCTTATTAAAACATTTTCTCGCCTTTGCTTCCGTTGAATATAATTCCATATATCTTTCACAATATCTATCATTTCTCCATCCTACTATCCATACTTCCTTCATATTTTTATCTCCTATTTTTATAATCTTTTAGATCTTGTCTAAACTCTTCATCGCAATTATCTTGCTCTTCCATTAAATACTCCAACACAGATATTATATGTTCTTCATCTGCTGTGTATCCATTTTCGTCAATTAAATCATCCCAAAATTCATTTCGCTCTGGAAATTCCCCATGCATAATATTAACTGCATCTTCAAGCGTAATCGTGTTTATATCCTCATTCTGAAGTATGTAATCTGCAATTGTTTCAAAATCTATGTTTGCCTCAACTATTGTAAGACCACAATTAGAATTATAATTAATATACATATTATAAATGCATCCGTTGTAATCTATTCTTTCGTGATCTCCAACAATTTCATATATTGCCGATATTAATTCTTCGCCAACAGCTTCTCTTAGGCTGTCATCAGACGAATTAACTCTTCTAGCATATCTTCTTATACGTTCTTTATTTTCGTTAGTAATCATTACACCACCTCCGAATCTTTCAATAATTTCCAATAGTTGCTACAAATCACCTTTGATATCTTTTCTCTTGAATCTTCGTTTAATACATTGAATTCCGAATATATTCTTCCGTTTTCCAGCATTAATACTGCATTTATTAAGTTTCTGATTTCATCTGGAAAAATCTGTTCGTCAATAAACGAAGTTCCCACACCGTCATTTAAACCATTAATTATGTCGCATATTATATACTTTGCTTTTCTAAGTGTTTCCTCTTCATCTGATGTAAGTTTTATAGTTTCAGTTGTTAATATGTTCATAACGTCACCTCCTACCAATCATCTCCACTACTCCATGTCTCAGGATTATTAAGCTCCTGCCCCCATATATTCCACCACTGTCCGCAGTGAGGACATTCACATGCTCCAAGATACTGGTTGTATAAATTAATTCTCTTACCACAATTACATACTCCACTATTATCTTCCCTATAAGTATATTCATGTTTTACAACCTTACCAGCTCTAACAAATTCATCTTTATGAGTTAAACAATACTCATAATTTGCTTTTGCATACTCATTATCTAAAGGAAAAATGTTTCCGTCTTTGTCACATGGGAAACCATATCCGTTATATTTACCATCATCAAACATCAACTCATATTCTACTTTTGTAACTTCTTCTCCGTTTTTAAAATCCTTCATCATATTCACCACCTCCTACATATCATCCTTTGTCTTACTTACCACTTCTCCACAGTACAGCCCGCCGGATCTCCAAGCTCCAACCATACGTCTCAGAAAACAACTCATAAGGTCTTTAAACCCCTCATCGCTTATCATAGGATCGAAGTCCCAGATGTTATCCGTATTAAAATCTCCGTATTCAATATCGCCCTCCGGCACACCATTCATTAACCAACCTTCGCGTACATCTTCATCATTTATCTGTCTCGCTATAAATTCCATAGCCATAACCATCTTTTTACGTTCCGTAATCTTATCCATATTTTTAATCTCCTTTATATTTTTGATCGGAGGTACTGAGTAGCCAATTACTTGACTACTCAGCTGCCGTTGTGTTACACTCTACTTACTTAGATAACTCTCTAAGAGTTTCATTAAGCTCATTGTCATCGCAACTGGCAACGAGCTTTTTTCCTTCGTAGATTTCCCAGTGACCATTATGACCACCTACCCACTTGTAACTCATAGGCTTACCTCCCTTCTTAGATTTATATCAACTACCTTATGGCAGTAGATATCCATAATAAGAATCAAATTCATCTTGAAACTGATCAACTTCATATCCACATCCCAATACATAGTTCCAATCTTCATCCGTAAATCTCTTTTCGCTATACCATTCACGAAACAAGTCAAATTCCGCTTCGCAAAATTCCGCATCATCTTCAATGCGGTTCACTGTATCTGCCGCACATTCTTTTAGTGAAGCGTACCGATCAATATCAATATTCATTACATCACCTCCGGCTCTTTAAGTTGCTTCTCCAGTTCTCTTATTTCGTTCGACCACTCGCGGTCTTGGTCGAAGTCTTCACTTGACCAATGATCTTTCATTTGCAAGATAAACTGCTGGTGTTCGATTGTCTTGATTTGTTTTTCAATGGATTCTCTATTCGTCATAATCGTCATCCTCCCGGTCTTTCCATTCGGCTTCATATCCCTCATGTCTCTTTTTTAAGTTTTCAGCTATGGTTTCCATATTCCATCCAGTTAATATTGAACAAGCCCCATTAAAACCTTTTCTAAACTCTTCGTTTCCGCCAAGATAACTACTCGCCATCTCTTCAAACATTTTATATGTTGGATTATCCGAATCCGTTAACAACTCAAACATGTAATCAGCTGTATCATCTCGTGAAACATTATCTAAAACATACTTGATATTATCCATTAATTTTCTCCTTTATCCTTTAACTGCTACAACTCTAAACGGATATCCGTTAGGCAACATCTGTGACATATTAATCTGTAAAACAATCTCATTGCTATCAGATTTCTTTTTAAACTTCATTAACTCATCCCTTTCATTGTCGGGATTCTTACTTACTGTTTTATCCTGTCTTAAAAACCCGAAACATTTACCATCAGAATCACAACATGCTAAGTAATACATAAGCCATCTCCTTTATTATCTATAAAAATCTTCTTCGGCAAAATCAATTCCCTCATAATGTTTAAATATAATATCATCCGGCACATACTTATCTACGTTTGCCAGATCATCCCAAGTAGGTTCGTAATAATCTCGTCCCATCACTTCAGCAAATGTTCCCTCGTCTGCAAGAGCAAACATATAATCTGCCTTAAGTGATAACAGCTGACCTTTGTTAAGTTCTGTAACCTTCATATGATCATCTCCTTTCAAATCCGACTTTCATCTACTCATCAAAACTATCATATAATTCATTTAGCATAGTTCCTAATTTTTCTGTTGCTCCAGCGGCTCTGCAATATAGTCGTGCTTCTCGTGATCCTATCCAATGTTTTACTAATCCCATTTCCGCAAGAGTGTCGTATATTTCTGTATCAGTTGCCAACTCATAATCCCTAAGAGAATAATCTCCATAACTATCATCCTCATTTGTGTCAAGCATGTCACACAAAGCAGAGATTACGCTACGTGCTCTAAATTCTTTTCCATTAATTTCTACATATTTAACTGGTTCTAATTTTTCAAAAATTTTCATATCTATTACCTCCATCAAATTCAGCTTTTATTAGTTAATACTTTCCAATTGTCTACATTATCATCATCAAAGAACTTATGTACTTCCCATTCTTCAATCTCTGTTATGGAATTGACACCCGTATATTCGCCCATATCTCCCTTTACAAACTCTTCGACCTCTTCAAAACTCGGATAATGGTCTGCCTTAATCGCCATATGATAATCTTCTATATAATCTCCAGTTCTAAAAAATTCATCTTCCTTATAGCCAAAACCTATTTCAAAATATCTAATCATCTTTTCACTTCCTTTCAAATCAAACTCAACTTTTATTTATATTTTCCATTATATTTGCTAACATATAATAACTTCCTATGTAATCTTCTATACTTGCACTAACCAACTTTTTAAATTCATCAAAAGTCTGTGTATACGGTTCATTAAATTTCATATTGTTTTTAGGTTCTTCCCACATAAGTTCTTTTGTTCCATAATTTTTGTCATATATCCATGCTTGAAAACTATCTGGTGTTTCAACAATGTCAACACAAATTTTTATTTCATATTCATATGTTGTTGTTTTATTATTTACCTTTCTCATACTTATTTACCTCTCTTATCAAACTCTGCTTTTATTTAGATATAATCCCAAATATTGCAATCATCCATTTCGTTTATCAGAGCGTCCAATCCTTTGTCTTTAATATAATCAAGACAAGCAACTATGTTTTCGCTTATGTCATCTTTTTCAAGATCGGAACACCTGAAATATATTTCCTTGAATAATTCTTCACTATACTCAACTCCATTCTCTTTACATAGTTCCTTTATTAAACCATCCATATTATCTACCTCCTATCAAAAAGTTATTTGATTATCAATCAGAAATACATTCCGACAAATCTTGCAAAGATACCTTATACATTTCTATAATGTTTTTGTCATCAGAGAACCAATCAATTACACTCTGTATGTTTTCGGATAATTCGTGCTGCCCCAATGCAACGCTCCATCTATCAAACGATTTCATTGGCGAATATCGAATCATCCATTCGTGATTTGTATTTATAAAAACAGCCATTATCATTGTTTCTTTATTAAATTTACAAACTAATCCGCCATACCCCATATCGCTATCATGTTCTATCCATATATCCTTAAATCTATTCTTTAATACTCTTATTAATTTTTCCATTTGTTATCTCCCTTAAAAACATTATTTTATTCTACTGGATCTTCGTGCCTCGATTGTGTTTCATCTACAATTAATCTAATATATGTACCAGCAAGATTAGTCATTACCTTATCTGATCTTATAGGATATACAGTAGTTCCTATTTGTACATATACCATTGAATCAGATGGCTTTCCTTTAATTACTTCTCGTAATCTTTTCATTGTCATAAGTTTCATATAATCACATCCTTTCCAAATAAAAACCTTGTTTTATTTATTCTTCATTTTCATCTTCATTTTTAATCTGTAACCTATTTTGGTTTACAAATTAAATCTTGGTTTTATCAATCAATATGTTCTCCATTTTCATTCCTAAGTTCTCCGTTGCGTCCACCGCACAACTCTATACCGACTTTATCACAAGCTGCTTCAAGTTCTGCATAAGCCTCGTCATAAGTTGTCTTATCTGTCTTGAAATATAAATATAAATCACTAATATATAGTTCATTCATGTTATCACCTCGCAATCAAATATTCGTTTTATTCTTCATCTACATATGTATACGTTTCTGTACCATAGCACTCATTCTCTACAGTTATTACTGCATTTCTTACCCACAGCTTTTTACATTTCTCTTTGAACCAATCTATGATTTCCTTAACGTTGTCGTGATCACGCAAATCACCGAATATAGATATTGTATAAGAATCCATACTGTGTTTATCTGGGTTAATCCATATACTCTTCTGAAGACTTCCCTCGCTGCCCATAGGAAGATATTTGTCTGGATTATCGTCTGCATCATCCCACACCTCTGTAGGTGAATCCCATAAACATTCTTTACCTATAATCTTGTCAAAATCCTTTGTTATATCATTACCAAATCTAAGATCATCCACCCTTATAATTCCTGCTACGTGCGTCCAATTACTCATATCATTATTCTCCCTTAAAATCTCTATTTTTATTTGTTCCAATACTTCGCTACTTCATCATACGCATCTTTTAATATCTCTACATACTGACGATTCAATTCTGCGTTCTCTTCGTGCTGTGCTGCACTTTCATCGTCATCACTTCCAAGAGCAAATATGTGTTCGTTTGAAGCAGCTCCCTCAGCTTCTTCCATCTCGTTCTTAAATAAATCCATCAACCAAATTGCTATTGTTTCATCTGTAATATAATCCGTGTTTACCTTTATAATTCCCATATTATTTACCTCCCTTAAAACAATCCTTTTAATATTCATCTCTTAACTCATGGCTAAACACTATCTCATACGCCTTTACCTTATCTCCGTAAACTTCATCAAAGAACTTCTTGGTTAATTTACCTTTTGGATAATTACAGTGTTCAGTTCTCATTCCTATATATGGCGTTATCACAAGTAACCCCTCTTCAACCATTGCATTTATAAGTTCCTTTTCGTCGTTAATATTTAATACCACATCTTCACCACCAAGAGTTGTATATGGAACACATATAGTTACATTTGCATATAGATCAACTGGATTTCCATTTTCCATTACTAACGCACCAATATACGTAGAATTATCTAGATTATACTTATCAACACTAAACTTTAATTCACAATCATCATACTTCATAATTTATTCCTCCAATTCGTCATATGCAGCCACAACAGTTTCCTTTGCACTCTTAATCTTCATCATGCTCCTTTAATACACAATTTCATCTCCATTTTCATCAATGACTATAATACAAAACTCATCTTCGTCATATTCTGCACCGTCAATATCATACTCAACTATTTTAGTTTCCACATATGCTTTAGCTTCATCGTATGCATCATCCTCGGTTTCCCACTCTGTGTCGTCTTCGTGAAGAACCACACAACCATACATTACTTTCCATGTATACATATCATCACCTCGTTTCTATAACCACTCTGCCTTGTCAACTGTCATTTTACTAATCCCTTTATTCACACCATCCATCCCAATATGGAACATAATTACCACCAAACATAGCATCTATGCTCCACTCGGCATCTTCATCGTTGTATATTTCAGGATGATCTAACATAAAATCACCTATTTCGTCTTCTATAATTTCATCAACCTCATTTGCTTCTTCTTCAGTGAGTTCACCCACTATACTACTACCACTTTCACTATTTTTTATTGCATATTCTAATAACTCGGCAATAATCTTTTTTGCTTTAGTATCAGCATTTGCTTTATATTGCTCTAAATATTCACCCATTACTTTAGCTTGATATTCTGACAGTTCCTTATATATCTCATCCCATTCATCTCCAACACAATTATAATCTCTTAATTTTTCTGCATATTCATCTACCTTTGCGTCATATGTTTCAAAATCAAATGGTATTGTCATCTTCATTATCCTCCTCTACAGCTGTTCCAGCATAATCACATATCCCTATGAAACACCCCGGCTCGTTCCATGTATCGTCCGATTCATCTTCCTCGTCTTCTTCGTCTTCGTCATATCCTCTGGCTTCATCCATGGTTTCGCTTATACAGAAGTACTCAACTTCGTCTTCTTCTAAATCAAGTTCGTCTCTTAAAAATTCCTCGGCATCATCTACGTCTGTTTCTATGATATGATCAATTGCTTTACTTGCTATCTCGTCAAGTCTGCTCCAGCCTATATCATTTGAATAATTTGTAATTGCCTTGGCAAATTCAATTACGTTGTCGTAATATCCCACTGTCCACGCCCATAGATTATCTCCTTCCATTTCTCCGTTCCATCCGTTAACGATGTAGAATGGAAATATTTTATTATCTATAATTAGTGCTGTTCTTTGGTCATCAAGTTTCCCTAAGTTCGCTATTATCTTCATATTTATTCCTCCTCGTCTATCCATTTTACAGAGTTAATATAATCCTTAATCTCCGGATTATAATGATTTCCGTCAATATACTTACACAGTTCTCTTCTCACATCGTCTTCAGTTCCACAATCCATAGCTCTTGCTATGTCAAATCCGCTGCCACCATCACTTCCATACTCCATCATCATGTCGTAGAAGTGTTTCGGATTGTAGTAGTTCATATCTCCATCTTCCTCAAATCCCTTACGGTCAAGTATCATATCAATAATCATATTAATTTTCTCCTTTCTGACGTGGCTAGAAGCCTCATATAGGCATTTAAATTCAGTTGGTTAATAAATACCCACGAGCTTCATCATAGACGAATAAACGCTCGTTTGGCTTACTGAAAGTTAGCCACACTTCATCACCAACACACTCAAATTTTTCGTACTCAGTGTATCCTTTTCCCTCAAGCCATGAGCAAGCCATATTGTAACTGCATTCTGATAAAACCATCTGCATTCCAGTTTTAGTGTCTTTGCACATTGACGTAAATTCTCTCATAACTATCTCTCCTTTACCATCCAGAATCCGTCCTTTATAAGTTCCATTCTGTTACCATACTTCTTACGCAACCGATTAAATTCCTTTTCGGTTTTACAGATATATGGATTACTTCCGTCTGCATACTGTATGTGTTGCCATTTCATAACTATCACCTCCCTTAGCAATAATTACTCCTTGCTTCATTATTCAGGCGATCAATAAGACCATCCTTAGTTACCTCTTCAGTCTCCCTTGCTTTACATCCGTATACTTTCTGGGCAAATCTTGGCAATGTTGAATACTTATCAAATACTCTGCCGTATACATAACTCGGTTCTCTTGAATCAAACATATTATCTAACCAATTCTCAACATACTGTTTACCTTTGTCATTAATAATCTTAATTTCGAAGTGATTAGTTCCGTCATGATGTGAACATGTAAGATACATATGTCCGTTCTCGTCATAAATCTTGAAGTAATCACAATCCTTCATGGCTTCATAAAATGAATTCCAGAACTCTCCAACATAACCACCTTTTCGAGTTCCATTCCATCTGCCTACACTTCCGAAAAATCCCACTGTCTTTCCGTCAAAGAACTGCTCAAGCATTTCTTTTTCATTATCCCAGTCGCTTTCCATTTCCTCATATCTCCACTGCTCAAGTTTTGCGTCGGTGATCTCATCTTCACTATCTACCCAACCATAGTCCATAGCCATTTCCTTTAATATCTCGTCGGTGTATGTCTCCCACGGATTATAGTTATCATAAATAATTCTTTCTCTCGGCATCTTCATAGATTATCCCTCCTCATCCGCATATAATCTGCCTTCTTCACCACGATATTCGCACATCTTAACGTACTCATCTCCGTTATCGTCGGTAAGAATATCAAATGTTTCCTCTTTGCTATATTCGCCGTCAATTTCCATTCGGTACTCCGAAAATGTAAGTTTGCCGTCGTTAATTTCCTTTACGGTAAGGTAGCTTATTCCACCAGTAAACCATGAAGTCCATTCATATTTCTGCCCTACAGCAAACACTTTCGGTGTGGATTCCGTTTCCTTTTCCACCTCGTCCGGTATATCAAATTCATCATCTAACGCATCCCAGTCGTACCATACATCTCCCCAACTTGGAAAATAACTTGATGTCATATCGACACCACCAAATCCCTCAGGAAATCTTTCTGTTAAATCAGGTATATAACACATATATCTTTTCTCCTTTCGCTTAATTCTTATGTTTTATTTCGTAACCGCGTCTTTCAAGTTCTTCAATTAATTCGTTATCATCATAATCCGCAAGAATTTTTACAATTACCTTTACAAAATCGTCTATCATATTAATTCTCTCCTTTCGCTTATAAAAATTGTTTATGCCCACTGCTATGACAGTAACCATAAAAACAGTTACTGCCATAAAGAAGGTACAAACATTATGTCCTAGTCAGCATGATATAAAAATGGCAATTCGTACCAAAGTTTGTCTTCTATGTTATCTGTAAAGGTGGACACTAATGATTTATTTTCCATTCGTCCCACTATATCTCGTGATATATCATTTACCCTCAGATATAAATCGCTTTCGTGATGATCAATATCCTCAGGATTCATTAATTCCCTTGCATAATCCATTACTTTTTCAAGTGGAATTGTCATAACATCACCTCCCTATCGTACCCATGAAATCCGCCACCATATTAGTAATCAGTTTTTCGCACAGCTCAGGATTAGTGTAATGTAACTCATCATATACTTCCCTTGCCTTCTCATCAAACATGTGCATTATGTCGTAGTCTATCTTCTTGCCAATCGGATCATAGCCGTCACAGAAAATAACTCCCTTGCCCATGTCATAATAATCGCATGCCCATCCTTCTACCCTTGTGCTATATGCGAACGGGCTTATATACTTAAGCAAAAACTGGAGATTGCAATTCCCTATGCTATATATGTTTGCATTACCATACTTTTCCCTCATTGCCTTCTTTGTTGTTCTGTATTTACCCATAACATCCCTCCTAATAAATCCACGCCTGACGCTTCGTGTCCCACATAGCTCCGTTTGCATCCTGATAAGGATCGTTGTGGTCGTAATCATATCTCAGACATACGTGATCATTAAAGCGAATAACCTTTTCAGTTCCGTTATCCATAGCATATCTCTCACGGAATCCGCCCGCCTCGTATGCCTTGCTACGCTGCTTAAAAATCATTTCTTTTGGAAATGCCATATATATCACTCTCCCTTCGCTATGATGGAACGTAAATCGTTCCACAGCTTAAAAGCTTCCTCAGATTCCGAGGAATCTTCGGCTTCCATATGCATTGTTAAGTCTTCGAGTAAATCGCTGTATTTCCGGTTCTGCAAGGTTTTTTCAATATCCCTCGCAAGTTCCGTTGGGATGTCATCATAGGCATCCCATAACTCATATAAATCGCCGTAACGGATTTGAAACTCCGTTAATCTCTCAATAAAATCCTCCATTATACTTCTATCACCTCATCATTTCTGATTTCGCTTTCGCTTATCTCATTGATTCTAAATGTTCCGTAGTGCATCAGCACATCTCCGCAATTTCCGCCATCCACATACATGTCCGAATAGATTATTTCTCCATCTTCATCACGTAAATTTCCGTCTTCATCCCAACTGTATTCATCCCTGTTAAGGATACAGCTGTGTCCCTTTTCTACGAGACGATCAATTAACGCATCGACTAAAGCTCCGTAATCCGTAGTCGGCGTTTCCGTTTTCATAACGTAACGGTTACACCAAGCTAAACCCGAACCGAATACTATCTCGTAATATGCCATGTTAATTTCCTCCTTTATCCGAGCTTTTCCCTTACACATGACCAACTAATCTGATTTCCGAACGCCACATGAAAACCCTTTTTAACTCCTGCGGCATCATCTTCCGTTGGAAATCCGTCGTAAATATTTTTCTCTCCGTTATACCATATAATCACGACTTCATACTCTCTCATACTCAGCCCTCGCTTTCCATCTCCTTAATAAGGTTACCAAGTGCTTCAAGCTGTTCTCCGGTAAGCGTAATTCCCTTACCCATCTTTTCGCCGTCTTCGGTTTCCTTCCAAGCACGAATATCATACTTAGGCTCGCCACCGTTCCACGCTACATAACGTAACTCCGTTACCCAGCCATTATTTCCCTCGGAAATAACGCCACATTTCTCGATTACTTCATACTCAAACTTATCATTTGCCTTAACAGTTTTCTTAATTGCCATATTTATACCTCCTTAAGTTCGTCATCATACTCTCTCATTCTTCTTAATTGATATTTTATCTCGTCAAGGAATTCTTCTGCCTTTTCATTTCCGTTGACAAGATCCTCGTGCAACTGCTCCATTAAAGTTTCAATAGTTGAGGTTGCTACTCCTATTCTCATTGTGAATTCCCACTCGCAAAGATATTCATAGGCATTTTCCGCCACTTCCTTTGGTGAAAATCCGCCTTTCCAATTTGCGTTGCCATATTCCGCAACGTCATAAAAGAATCCATAATCCATATTGTTGTCTCCTTACCTAACAGGCACTATACCTTTAATAACAAACTCGTGTTCCCTTAAAAAATCCTTTACGGTTTCCAGTTCGGTTTCAGGGCATTCCCAGTGATATTTAAGTGGGCTTCCCTTGATTCCATATGTTATACGTACCATTAATTTACTCCTTTACTTTACGTCAACAATCTCGTCTCCCTTAAAGAGAACATTAACAATTCCGGATTCTGTGTAGTGGTCGGCGAAGTATGACCACTGATCTCCGTTGCTGTCCTCAACAACTACCTCGTAGTAGTTTTCTACAGGGTAGCAGTCAACGACCACCATCTCCCTTGATGGAAGTGCTGATGCCGTACCTCTCAGTACAGCATACAACAATATTATAACGGTGATGGTAATTAAAACTCCCTTCACCATATCGACAATATCCTTTGCCGTATACATATCAATTTTCTCCTTTGCCTTCTAATACATTTCCTTTACTTTATCAAGGACAGCCCACATAACTCCAATATCTGTAAGACCTTCGATTTCTATTACTGCTGTCTTTCCGCAAACGTTAATCACAATAACGTCACAGTTAGGTGCATAGTCAACCGCCACACGACCGTTATCAGTGTACGGATTTGCCTTGAACATCTCGTTCATCTTCTCAATATACTTCATATCAAAGTAACCCACGTCACTTAATGTTTCCCTTTTCATAAAGAACCTCACATTCCGATTTGCCTTTTTCAGCAAGTCTATATATAAACAAAACATCATCTCTTGTACTATACTCGGCAAGGATGCGTGGCTCGGAGAACTTCGCATTTGCCTTTGTACATCCGATTTCACGAGTTTCCTCGGCATCCATATATATTAATACTATAATATAACTCATTATATACCACGCTCCTTCCCGTTTTGTCAATTTAATTTTCGCTTTCGTCCTCGACATAACCGACTGCATAACCGTCTACATAGATAACACCATTTTCGATTGTAATCATAAACATCACTTCCTTTCCTTTAAAGAAAAAGGGAGAGGCTTTTACTCCTCTCCCGTGTAGACATCTTCGAAACCGAAATAAAATCTCACGTTTCCCTTGATGTCCGTGTCAATATTAACTTCGTCGGCATTATTGATTGAATCGGCTAATTTACTTTTGATTTCACCCAGAATCATTTCATCGTTTTCCGTTGGAAAATTCAATTCAACTAAGTGACAACCGCATGGAAAATCAGGATCAGTTCCACTAATTTTCCCTTTGTACATTTTCGCCAGCTCATAACAATTCTGCCATGTTTGTGTTAGCAGATTATACTTTGCCTTGTGTAGCGTAGGATTTTTTATCCTTTCGCTTTCGCCCGAGAAAATATAATCCGCCCTTAGAAATGCAATTAATTGATCAAGTGTAAAATTCAATTAACCACCCCTTCCGTTGTAGATTTTACCAAAGTACTCATAGAGCCAAGTATTTTCCCTTGGATTTCATAAATGTCGCCCTATCTTGGTGACGGCAGAGTCCATCTGCTACGATTTTTATTTGCCTTTGTACAAAGACATAACAGATTCGTAACTGTTATTTCCTTTTGCTCTGCGTTTACGCGGACTTGCAACCGCTTTCCATTGGAAAGTCGCATTAAAAGGAGAGCGGGAAACGGCGGTTTGACCGTTTCCCTTACACTATTTTACTTTATTTATAGTTCAGTATCAATGGTTTCCCTTGTTAAATCGTGATATACATATGTATACCGTCAGCAGGATCAAATTCAATTTCCGCTTTTACTACTTCCGTTGCTCCGTCGGTCGGAGTTCCCTTTGCGTTCGGATTATTAACAGATACATAATCCGGCTTTACCTTTGCGACAATCTCGTTAATTGTCATTTCGCCACCTCATTTCCTTTGGTGAGTTCGCACCATTCCTTTGTCAGTTTATCCAGTAGAAAACTATGCATCACCGCATTGTAATGATCTTTTGCGTTGACAATAGCGATTCGCTGGATTTCCATTTGTTGCTCAAGCCATTCAAGTCTACTCAATGAATCACCCCATTTCCCTTAACGATTTCCCTTTAGTTAATCAACCCCACGGCGTAGTAATGCCCGTTATCGTTAAGGCTAACCGCCGCAAAGCCGATTTCCCTTATAAAAATCCGCCGTTTCCCTTGACTCTGCGTTTTCACGGGCTTGTCACCGTTAGGCAAGGTTTCCCTTGCTCTAGCCGCATTAAGGGTTGCTACTACCTCTTAGGGGAGTTGATCAGGCTCGCTCCGCTAGTCCTACATTCTCGGAATTCCCGCCTCGTATCTTGCTAACACGGGATAAGCGTCAACCTAAGAGATTGTTCACAACCTACGGTTTTCGTTTCATACATTTTTTCCCTTTCCGAAACCTACACGTAGACCTTGCTGAACTCCAAGCCTACTACCTCGCCTCTGCCTCAGTTCGAATGATTCGGGCTGTCCAAAGCCGACACATGAACGTCCTCGGTTTCTTGTACATTTCGTGCAACATTCTACAACAGTGTCACTCACGCACACTTTCCTCTCCCACCTACTACCGCAGTTACTTAAGAGCAACGGAGTAAAAACCCCGCCCTGCGTGTCCTCGAATGTTCTGGGCTTGTGACCAGCAGACATAAGTCTGGCACATTAATACAGAAGGCGACCGAAGTCGCCCCCTGCACCACTCTGTAAACATTACTTGATCTTCTCAATCTTAGCCATAATAGCGTCGTAGTCCTTCTTCTTTTCCTTGATGAATGTTTCAGCATTCTTAAGCTGCTTTTCAGCCTGTCCAATCTGAGAATTGATATCGGTTACAGTCTTAGCATAAGCACCGATTATCGGATTCTGGTCAATAGTCTTCTTAATTTCAGCTTTCGCCTTATCATCAGCACCCATGCCGATAATAGCCAGCTTCATGTCTTCGAGAACCTTCTCAGCATCCTTGAGAGCTTCGCGAAGTCCCTTAACTTCCTTACCACCTCTAGTATAGCCCTCAAGACGATTTTCAGCCTTCTCCTTGTTAGATGCAGCCTTCTCATAGGACTTTACAAGATCATAATCAGTATCAGTCATGATAGCATTCTGAGCAAGTCTTATTCCGAGCATTGTCTCAATCTCTTTGCGGAAAACCTTCTTGCCGGTTGCTACATCGATTGAACCCTTGTCAGTTTTTCCATGCTTCATAGCAAAATTGCAGATTCTTACAGCATCAGATTCGCGAACGAACATATTATTATGACCGTTGCACTCTTCCTCGCCCACTCTGCTAATCATTCTCCACTTAGGGAATACAGCCTTGTAAATCTCAGCGATTTCCTCGTCAGTAGCCTTCTTATCATTGAACTTTGCAGCCCATGGAGCTACTATCTCGTACAGATCATCGATATGCTTAACCCAGCTCACATATGCTGTCTCGCCAGCACCACAACCAGCGGCAAAATCCTTAGAAATCGCCTTGTTGTTGCCAAGTTCATGCATTCTAACAATCGCAGGAGTGATTGCCATGAAGATAGATTCAACCTTCTTCTCATCAGTAGTTACATTGTTCTTCTTTGTACCGTTAGCCATAACGCGTACCTCCTTAAAATATTATTATTATAGGTCATTAATGACCATACAAGGCATAACTACAATCCGAGTTGTGCCCTCTATGGTCATTAATGCCGAAAACAATAACATCAAGGCATAGAACTACAAGGTAGATCATCGGCGGGAGCTGCCCCCAATGTGGTCTTACTACCATACCACGCCACGCTTGCCAGTATTGGCAAATCTAGCCAAGCCCGTAATATTTATAGTCCATCAGAGCTTAGGACTGGTAACTTGCTACGGTTATTCCGCCCCCGCCATTCCTAGAACACGTAGTGTCGGTGGTGTTTTTGCAAGCACTCCATCAAGACGACAGTGCAGTTTGTCGTCGCCGACCGTGCTTCAGTCCGGTGGTTAGGAAACCCCGAAAAGTCGCCCCACTCTGTATTTCGCATGCGGGCTTGTGACCGCCAAAGGCTACATTAAGGCAACCGTGCCCAAATTATCAAAAAACGCGTCGAATTACCTAGGATTTTTCGACCCCGTTCACTTCCAGTCAAAGCGGTGGAAACGCCTTGTGCACGGTTTTAGGTAACCAGCTTCCACACCAGTTAACCCATAGATTGAGTCTATGATTCTACCGTATGACAGGACTTGTGCCCTGTCGTTACTTGCTACGGATAACAAGTGTTATGATTCTTTTTATTATGTCATAACTCATAATCTTTAATACTTTTTATCCTGTCACTATATACCTATTATGATTTAAAAAATTCACAAAAAATAAAAAATATTTTTTTGTACTCATTTTTTTAAATCATCTTTATTCTGTCACTGTATACCTATTGTGATTTGAAAAATTCACAAAAAATAAAAAAAACTCCGTCGGAGTTTTTCCGACGGAGTAAAGAAAACTACTTTTCAAGTAGTGCCTGTATGCTATTGTACGTGTTGTCGCTGTATAAGCCTGTATATATATAGTTTTCAACTATATTTGTGACGTGCTCCAAAATATCGATATTTTCGCCTATATCATCAAAAGCACTGTTTAATACTTTTGTAAAATATCCATCAAAAGCGACGTTATAATTATGTGGTGTATGGTCTTTAAAATCGATAGACATTTTGCCATAACTTGGAAAGTAATCTGTATAACAAGTGCTTTCATTATCTATCTTTTCAATAGGCTTTTTGTAAATCTCATAATATGCATTGTTTAATATTTTACGGTACTTTGTAACGCTGTTAACGGATATTGAATAAGCTGTTTTTATTTCTTGATTACTATAACCTTTTAATAGTCCTGTTAACACGTTCTTACATTTTTCATAGATGAAAGACTTTTCAGTCTTTTTAATGTAATCAAGTACAAGACCGCATATTGTCAATAACTCCAAATCACTATTAATAGTGCTGTTATATTCCTGTATTGCATAACGCCTATAATCTAAAGTGTTAACAGCCATAGTTATAAATTCGTCGTTGTCCGCGTTGTAATCAAGTATATCTATCTCGGTGTTGTCCTGTTTTTGTTTGTTGTTGTAAAGGTACGTTCTAATACTCCGGTAACAATCAAGAATAATATCACTTATGTTAAAAGTTTTAGTGTCCGGCGTGTACTTGATCATATCGCAATTTTCAAACATAGTGATAAATATTTCTTGTGACAAGTCATCAAAGAAAAATTTATCAATTATCACGCCTTTTTCATTGATAATATTTGACGCGGACTGATAACAACTATGTGGTAAGTATTTGATTGTACCATTCTTGCAAGTTTTCTTAATAACTCCCGTCGCCATTTTCTTGATAATACCTTTTGTGATATTCACGTAACTATCAAGAATAAATTGTTCTTT
>JAEIGA010000047.1_pt1 | contig 149606 bp, 125 predicted proteins | sample 9270691 | NCBI WGS metagenome assembly JAEIGA01 (sample SAMN17057246, study PRJNA624740) | gut metagenome | biome: biome; isolation source: fecal sample | host: Bos grunniens | place: China: Xizang | collected 2019 | reverse complement strand
TACGTTTTTTAATCACGATGCAAAGGTATATAATTTCCCGTAAATGTTCCCACATATCCCGAAAAAACTTAAAACAAATTGAAAGAAATTTTAGATTGAGAATTGCTGATACCATTGTAAAACAGCGGTTTAGTTTAGTTTATTCTATAGAAATTGGACTGGACTAAACCACTTGTTTTTAGGTATTGCGGTTCCACGCTTTTTTTTATCCTTATTTCATTTATTTCCCCATCAATATCGCTTCTGTTTGAGCTGCAATATTACTCCAATTAAACTCAGTCAAATCATACTTCACACTCGAGCCATCTACTTTATTCCATTTATCAACTATTGCTTTCGACATTGCTTCAGCATCACCCACTGGCACATAATCTTCATCGGGGAATGTCAAAAGATGAGTAGCAGGAATATCACTAACTACAAGAGGTAATCCATACCCCATAGCCTCAAGTAGCACCAATGGGAAACCTTCATTATAAGACGACAGCACAAACATTCTTGCATGTGAATATAATTGACGCAAATCCTCTCCAGTAGTAAATCCTGTAAATATCACCTTGCCATTTATATCTAGCGCCTTGAGGCGTTCATAATATTCAGTACTATGATCACTTGCTCCAGCTATAACCAATTGTTCTACTTCAGGTGATTTATTCACAGCTTCAACAAGCACATCAAAACCCTTCTCGGGTGTTATACGCCCCACAGCAAGCACATACTTGCCAGGCGTTATCCCGTGCTTCATTAAGAAATCAGCATCTTTACTGCGCTCCACATTATTTATTCCATTAGGTATATAATGTGATTTCTTCTGATAATTCTGCCCCACTTTTTCCATTTGGAACTTATTCACAAATATCACTTCATCGGCAAAATTAAGAGATAACCATTCACTAAACTTAAGAATATTACGCGCTATCCAACCCCATTTCTTATGCTCATAATTAGGGCTATGATAAGTAATACCCACACGACGACCAAACAATTTAAGCATTGGAATAAACATTCCAGGCCCTATATTATGCACATGCACCACATCAGGACGCTTCGACAATATATCGCACACACTCAAGAATGTATGCAACACAGCCTCAAACCCCTTCACTCGTGTCGACGGAAGATCTATAAAATCTATATTTTCGTAATTCTTATTAGAATGTGATGATAAATAAGGCTTGCGACGATACACCGTAATTTGACTATTATGGCTAAAATGTTGGTACAATCGTTCACAATGCACCTCAACGCCACCCTGAACACCAGGGAAACCTCGCAATCCAATTACCGATATTTTCATTTATACAATTCTCCTAATAATGCTACATGTTGATCTGCCGAGAATCTATGCAATGCTGTTTTTGCAAGACCTTCATTATCCCATTGCGTTGTAAATGCCTTATTGATTGCCACTAAAAGTTCTTCCTTATTACCCGATTCATAAACATAGCCCGATTCATCGCCTATCAACTCAGGAATTCCTCCTATTCTGGCACCAACCACAGGTGTACCGGCACATAATGACTCGATAAGACTCAATGGATTATTTTCATAACACTCTGATGGGACTACTGTAAAACGAGCCGACGACAATAAGTGACTCACTTCTTCTGCAGTCTGAACGCCCAAAAAACAAATCTGATTATACGACTCATATTTGCTCTTTAATTCCGACAACAACGGACCTCCGCCAGCAACAATAAGCTTATATGACAACTGTTTCGCAACTTCCAACAAGGTTCTAATACCTTTTTCTTGCGAAAGTCTACCCACATACAAGTACACATCCTCACGCGCGCGTTGCGTCATTCCATTCAATATTTTATATTTAGCAGGATCAACAAAATTACATATCACATGGAGTTTAGACTTATCAAAACCTCCTTGCAACATTTTATTTGCAATAAAAGTACTTGGGCACACAAATGCGTCTACATATTGTTGAATCCAATCACGATTCCATATTTTTGCCTCTACATATGCTAAAATACTTGGTGCTAAGCTTTTTTTCATGCAACGCATTTTAACCACATTGCTTTTATCTTCGAAACAAAGTTCGCACGGAGCATCATTGCGTAGACAAGCATAAGAAGGACATAGCAATTTATAATCATGTAATGTCCAAACAACTCGACATCCGAATTCCTTTGCTAATTTTACTATTACTGGAGATAAATATGAGTGTATATTATGAAAATGAACCACATCTGGTTTAAATTCCTCGAGTGCATTGCGAAATGCTTTTTTAACTCCACTACCTCCTAAAGTTCTTTTTGCAAATTGCAATTTCTCTGCAAATGTACCTTGAAAAGAAACCTTAGGGGCTACATAACAATTGTCATCACTAAAGTTATCATCATAATCCATAGTAAAAATTGCTACAGAATAGCCTTTTGCACGCAACGCTTCACACATTGCAATTGCTACAACTTCAGCTCCGCCTCTATTATAATAGAACTTATTTACTATAAGTACTTTCTTACTCATAAATTCCAATCAACACTTATTTAATGCTATTGCAATGTAATACCTCTTCTTGTATTTTTTCAATATTTCTCTTTAGAACTGTATCGTTATATATTTCTTCATATAAATCATAACTTTCAGCTCTTGTATTCAATAAATTCAAAATACAATCTTCAAATTCTTTCTCATTGGTTACATCAGCCAACACAACTGCCTTTGATTCCTTCACTTCCGATTCAAAGAAAGGTGTCTTTGATAATAATATTTTCTTACCAAAATATGTCGCTATTGACAGCACACCACTTTGTGTTGCAGAAATATAAGGATAAACCACAATTGCCGCATTCTCAAATAAATATCTAACTTCAGAATCATCTATATAACGATTTATTCTAATAACATCATTATCTTGAATGTCCCCGAAATAATCATTTCCAGCGCCCGCAATTACTAGCTTTCTTCCTCCAAATTTATGCTTGTTATTAATATATAAGTTATACAACAAATGTACTCCCTTATACAAATTCACACTGCCAAAAAACAGAATATAATCATTTACCGATTCCAATTCTTTAACCGTTTTTGTACCCCCCTTTATTTCTTCATTTACAAGCGTTGGGAATGGTACATAAAACACCTTTTTCTGAGGAAATATATTTTGTAAATACTCTAATTGCGGTTTGCTATTTGTAACCAAGTTTTGAGCTTTTCTAATTATTTCTTTATTTGGAATTCTCACCAAAATATTATCTTTCAATCGCTCAAAAACATTCTTATATTTAACATCATGATTTATTGCATCGTGAACTGTATGCAACACACAAACTTTTCTAAACAAAAAGTTTGCAACATAAGCCAATGATATCTCTGCTGTCAAAGTATACACCAATTCTATTCCATGGCTTTTAATTGCATCCTTTATCTCACGAATGAGCACATGTGGATAGAAATGCCAAAACAATCGAGATAGTTTCCCTTTAGGATAATCTATATATACAATATTTTGTTGTGGTAGCGATAGATATGAGTCCTTTGATTTTTCATCTCGAACCACTATAATTGCCTTCGAATTTTCGTCCAATATAGTATTTAATATTGTTGACGCATACGGACGCATACCTGACGCATCTTCCGAAACTATATATAAAGTTCGTCTATCACTCATTTTCTAATAATTCATTTTCGTTACAAGCCAATGAATATTGTTTTGTTTCTGATACATACAAAAACAACAAACTAATATTCAGCATCGTTGGGGTATACAATGCCCAGTCGGTATTACCATGAACAAACATATATGACAATATACCCAATCCACTAATAGCCGATATATTGTAATATTTAGAGTTTGAGTTTCTTATTTTCTTCTTAAATGTAACAAAATAATAAACAATAAAACACAATATCGGAATTACCCCTATTATGCCAAATTCGGTTAGCATAATTAACCATATATTATGTATCGGATTGTGGAACATAAAATCCTCAGGCAACCATATATCAAGCCCCTCAAACATCGTCTCTATATCCACCAATGCACTATTATCTTGCAAATAGCGTAAGTGTGAATTCAATCCCACTCCAATCAATGGATGATCTTCAAATATCTCATAAGCACAATAATAGTGCATATATCGTGCTATTACCATATCATCAGCATCACTTGATGCACCAAACATGTCACCTAATGGAGTGAAATTATAAGCAAGCAATAATGCAATCGATATTGGCAATACTCCTTGAAGTAATATTTTAGCATTGAAAATACTATATCTGCGAAACACATACATCACAACTATAACTACAATACCAAAAGCACATGCTAAAAGAGCACTTCTACTTGCACTCATAATTATAATTGCTATAGCCAATACTGCATATATAGCACTATCTTTTTGACGGAATTTAGTAACATAACATGAAACAAAAAACATCAAGCAGAATGACATATATGCACCCAATGCATTAGGATGCCCAAAAGACCCAGGACTTACTCCTCTTCGCGTTATAGCATCGGCATTAAACAAACGCACTATTGCATAACTTCTTGTTAAGGCAAATGCTAACACCAATATCAATTGGAAAACAATTGTGATACGCAATCCATTATAAACCCCTTTTATTAGTGTTTCTACTGAACAACAATTGACCAATAAATACAGAAACACTACATAGGTAATAAAATAGTTTAAGGCTATAAATGAAGATGCCTTTACCACATTATATGGATTTAATACCGTATAGAACAGATAAAATATGATTGCTAATACAACACTTTTCTTAACAGCATTAAACTTCAAATTAGTCCGTTGCGCTACTATCCATAAAAGAATCAACATGAACACATGATATACCTCTATTCTAAAGGCTGCGCCAAATGGCCCATATTGATGCTCATATGGTAATGAATAAAATGGAATGTTTAAACGAGTGAAACAACAAGAAAACACAAATATAGTCACTAATGCCTCAGTGAATTTAGCATACGATAGGCGCAAACCATCTTTTGATAACCATATAAATATGACTATCATCATAACGATTAGAATCAGCACTCTATCCATATCTTCAACTACAGAATTTAGTAACTATTGACTTTTCTCTCCCTCAAGTTACTCTTCCTCAGCACCATAGCCATAACCATAACCCATTGAGAACTTAGGGTTAGTGTCATTCAATACTACAGCAACATTTTCCAATTGCTTATTTGCAATCACTTCATTCAAGTATCTCACAAATCTGCGTTTAGTGTAGTTTGCACGAGTCACATAAACCACAGCATCAGCATATCGAGACAACGAGAATGTATCACTTACCATTGCAATTGGAGCTGAGTCTATGATAATATAATCATATTCTGCACGTAGTGTATTTATCAACTCTTGCACTCGTTCTGTCAACAATAATTCCGATGGATTTGGAGGTATAGGACCACCTACAATTATATCCAATCCATCAACATCTTGACTCTTTTGCACAATAGCGCTAAGGTTGATATCAACATTTGACAAGAATGAAGTTACACCTGGCATTGATTTTATATTCAAATACTCGTGCAATTTAGGATTTCTAATATCCATACCCACAATTGCAACCTTTTTACCCAACAAAGCAAATGTTGCTGCAAGATTTAGACTCACGAATGATTTTCCTTCGCCACTCACCGATGAAGTTACAAGAATCACCTTATCATCTTGCTTGTTAAGCATAAATTGAACATTATTACGCAATAGGCGGAATAATTCAACGATAGATGAAACTTTGCCTTCCTTAACAACCAACGATGCACGATGACGGTTGTGGCTTATTTCGCCCAATACTGGAGCCGAAACCATTGAGCCCAATTCTTCCTGCGATGTGAACTTCGTTGTAAATAGTTTCTTGATGTAAATATATGCAACAGGTATCATCAATCCCATGAATAATGCTATACATAGAATCGCAAATTTACCCAATGAAATAGGCTTTGAATGTGCATATGCTCTATCTACTATCTTACCCTTTGGTGTTCTTGCTGCTAGCACCAATGCATTTTCCTCTCTTTTTTGCAACAAGAATGTATACAATTCGTTCTTAATACTTTGTTGGCGATACAAGTCTCTGAATTCTCTTTCGCGCGTAGGAATTGTGCTCAATTTGCCTTGCGCTTTATTTTCCTGCTCGCGTATATCATTAAGTTTTATCGTCAAACTTTCTAAGCTATTCTCAATGCTTCCTTGTATATTCTTTTTTAGAGCCACCAATTGGTCATCAAGTGATTTCATTGCAATATTATCACTCTTTGCCGACTTGCTCAACGACAACTTATGCAACATAAGTCCATTATATGAGCTTATCAATGATGCCGCACTCGAGAAATCAGCATTAAACGGAATTAAGCTATTGTCATTTTTAGATTCGCTCAAGAATTCTTTTATCATTTGCATAATTGAAAATTGAGTCTCCAATTGCAACTTTGAGTTTTCGCTCAAATTACGCTTATGGAAAAGAATTTGCATTTCTGTTCCCATATCAGTAAGGTTATTCTTTTGCTTGAAATCCTCAATATCCGATTCATTCTTTGATAGCTCTTCATAGATTAACAACAAGCGTTCATCAATAAACTTTCCAGTATTGATTGCCATTTCGTCCTTTTCGGCTTGGCAACGCTCGTTATATAATTCTACCAATTTATTTACGATATCTTTTCCTCTCTTGATATCCTTTTCTTCAATTGACAAATAGATACCATTACTCTTTTTTGAAATAAGATCGGCTTCAAGGTCTTCATCATAATCTTCGGCCTTCAATCCATAACCCATAACTGCAGCAGTCAAATTTAATGACTTGCCTGACTTATAATATTGAGTTGTATCAACCACATAAATACCATAATCAGTATTTACAACTACTGGGAATCTATCAGCATCAACATCAGCCAATGTCCTAAAGAAACCTTTCTTTACCGTTACATTTATCTTATCACCATTATCATTTACCTTGATCTTAAATTTCAAAGCTACCGACAATGTATCGAAAACTTCTCTTGGTGCATTCACCTCTATCGGAGAATTACCATACAAGTCTAATCTTTTAAGAAGATTCTTCTTTTCTACATATCTACAGTTGGTCTTTAGTTCTTCTGCGATTTTAGTTCTTAAGTCGTGAGATCTAAACACAAACACTTCATCATCAACCTTCGAACCGCCACCACCAAGCGACAAACTTTTCACCAATTTAGCGCCCACACCGGCACCATCTTCATCTTGCGACACCAAGACCTTACTTGACACCAAGTACACTGGTTTTGCAACATAAATATATAAAGCACCTAATGCCAAACACACTACAACTGATGCAGCAAATAGCCACCAATAGCGCTTCACCATATCCACGATTGATGACAAATCTACAAATGTATCTTTCTTAAATTCTTTTTGTTCTGCCATAACATTAAAATCTTACTTTACTACAAGAGCAATAATTAGTGAAGCAATTACTGAGCATGCACTCACGATTGTCGAAACAACACTAAGCTTGAACCCATTATTTTGATTATATCTAGAATTTTCCTGCTTAATAGTATTTGCTTCTACATAGATAGCATCATTTTGTTGCAAATAGAAATATGATGATTCCAACAACTTTGCATCATTCAAATTCAAGCGTACCACTTTCTTAGTACCTCCTTCTTCACGAATAAGCAACACATTATCACGCTTACCATATTCGGTCAAATCTTTTGCATCAGCAAGTGCATCCAATATTGAATATCTTTCCTTTGTTACGATTTTAGTTCCAGGATCTTTCACTTCACCAAGCACATTTACCTTGAAGCCCACAATTGTAACATCAACAAACGGATCTTTTACATCTTTTGAAATCTCCTTCACAAGCATGTCTCTTATTTCATTTGTTGTTTTTCCTTCTACATGCACTTTTCCAAGAATAGGCATTGTAATATCACCATCTTTATCAACCATATATGTTTGAATTGATGGCGTATTCTTTGTTGACACAGCTGTACTACTTGCATAATTCACCAATGGAAGGTTATATGCCGCAGTTGCTTCAGGCATTTGAGATGTAATGATAATTTTAAGCTCATCATTAGGAACTATTTTAATACTATAATCATTACTACCTATCCCTTTTGAGACCTCCATCACATCAACATTCTCAAAATAGGTCAATGAGTCTTTGCTGGTCGAACAAGAATTCATCACCAACGAGGCTATAGCTATTGCCCCCATTATATAAAATTTTCGCATCTTCATGTTTATTTAGTTATTAATATATAACGATTCTTTTAATTATTTATTATATCACCTTCAAGTCTTTTTTATTTTCGACAAAATCATTGATTTTATTTCACTTGGCATAAAGTATACAGTCAATAATAACACCACAAACACAAACACTGCATCGCATATCGTATTTGATGTTAAATAATACATTATCGCCCCTAAAATCAATAGTAATATTGGGATTATTGAATGTGCATACAGCTGCAACTTAAAGTAACGTCGCATATCATATACGCGATATATCAACAACACAAGATAAGTCAACACACTTGTAACCACCACACCCCAAAGTCCAATGTGTCTTACCAAAACAAAATTTGACACCACATTGACCACAGCCGCAAGAATTATGGCAGGTAAGGTTTGTTTTGTATCTTTTGCACACTGATAACCCATATCCATAAATGCCACAAGAGCAAACAGTAGCACCGATACAGCCATAAAATAAAGATATTTTACGCTCACCACAAACTCTTCACTCACAAGCCAGCTATAGCATAATCTCAATGTGAAAACAAACACGATCAATACACACGAAAGCACATACAGATAATTATTAAACATATCCGAGAAGAACTTATCTCTATCAGCACTTTCATATTGTCTTAATGCTGTCTCTTGCCATGCTTGATAAAATATAGTAGCCAAAACATGCAACACCGACACAAGTCTAAAAGCCACTGCATATAAACCATTGGCTGTCAGCCCTAAATAATGCTCGATAAACAATCTATCGGTACTACCTATAATCCACCAGAAAACCAATCCCGGGATTAATGGCAACGAATACTTAACTATTTCGCTTCTTATAGCTCCATAGTCAGGTTTGGATACCAAATATTTACATATAATCCTATCTTTCAGCTCTATGTAGATTAGTGCTACCGCACGGGCCAATATATTTGCGATGAAGATACCTTCTATCCCCATTTTTAGCCACACCACAAAAATCACACTAAATACGCCTATACATAGCGACGATAAAATACCTGCACCCACAAAACTAACAGTGTTTCCGAGACCTCTTGTTATCTGCACCACCACTTCATAAAATGACATCACAATCAAAAGCAGTATTGCAAGCCACATATATTGTACCGATGCAAATATCTCCACACAACCCCCTATTAGAATCGCTATGATCGATGTGACAAACATAACTCTATAAGCAAATGTTATCACTATTGATCTACGTTTTTCATCATCAGCATCTACCAAAAAGCGAAACGCTCCATCACGCAATTGTAGCGTCATGAATGGTATTGCAAACAATATTAGTGTGAGACAAATATCATATAGACCATAATCCGAAGCATTCACATAATAGGTATACAATGGCACCATTAGGAATGTAATCAGCTTACTTCCCAAGTTACCTATTGCATACAATCCGATTGCTTTTAGGAATCGTTTTGATCTATTTTCTTGTATATTTTCTTGATTCATTTAATCTCTTTGTTCGCTTGAAGCTACTCTTCTCTTTTGAATGAAATATTGTTAATAAATTCATTCATTTTCATTGCATTCTTTGCACTATCTTTCGTAAATTTGTAGTGCCTAACAACGAGTGTATCAATTCACTTCTTTTTTTAAGGCATCTAAACTGCAAAGATACAAAATTTATGAATATTTCATTTAACTTAGAGCCAATCATTTTAATCCTTTTAGGGATTTCTTTCTTTTTTGCACTTATTTTCATTTTTTGGGAATATATCAACTTACATTCTCTCAAAAAATGCATCAAGAAAAGTCTATCTTTAAGCAAAGACAACACCGAAGGTGTGTCGGTCATTATCTACGCCGACAACGACACCGAAAACCTGTCTCACAACCTTCACAATTTCCTTTCTCAGGACTATCCTAACTACGAAATAATCATCGTGAACGATGGTGCAAACGAAGCCACTAACACTCTTCTCGAAGATATGATGCAGCAAGCACCTAATTTGCGTCTCACCTACACGCCTAACGATGCGCGCAATCTATCTCGCAAGAAATTGGCTATCATGGTGGGTATCAAGGCGGCACAGAACGACATCATCATTACTACCAACGGTAACTGCACACCAGTTTCCAACCAATGGATTAAGTCGATTGCGAAGCATTTCAACAATGGTGCCGATGTTGTAATAGGCCACACTACCCTGCCATTACATTCACGATTGAACCATTTTCTACGCCAAGTCGACACTGTAAAGTATCTCACTCATGCTTTGCGACACAAACCTTATCGTGGCATCAGCGACAACCTCGCTTATCGCAAAAGTCTATTCTTCAAAAACAAGGGTTTTTCTCACTCTATGCACCTACATTTTGGCGAAGACGACCTGTTTATCAACGAGATAGCTAACAGCCGCAACACTTGTGTTGAAATCACTCCCGAAAGCCTCATCCAGGTGCAACAACACAATGCCGACCACGAATTTACCGTCACCAAGCTACGCCGACTTTTCACCGAGCGAATGATTCGCTCTGCGGCATTCCCTCTTGCTATCATCAAATCGTTGTTGCCTCTGCTCAGCACAGCAACCATGATTGCAGCAATAGTTTTTGCCTTCACCAATGCAGTTATCTATGGTGTAGCATTGCTACTCTTCATCCTTGGCACAACACTACACCTACTCATTTACCACAAAACTGGCGCAATCCTTCGCACCGATCGAGCAAACATCTTCATTCCATTCTATTCGCTCGTTCACCCTTTCATCGCGCTCTACTACAACATCAGGAGCCGACGACACACTGCCTACAATCTCACTTGGCAACCACTTCATAAGTAAGATAAAAAGAGAGCCTGCAATGAATCATTGCAGGCTCTCTCATTTATGTTACATCTCGTTTACTTGAGCAAATTCTTATACACCTCGTCATCATTTATCACTCTCATACCTTCCTTTAGAAGTTCGTTGCGATGGTTATAAATTATCGTAAACGCCTCTTGGTCGTATACATCACGAGCAATCAACGATTTCAATATCAATTCTATCACAACTTTACTTGTATTAAACTGCTCTTCGTTGTATTTCACGCCTTCCTTTTCACCCATTGCTATAAGATCCTTCACCATAGCTTCAGTTACGACAAATCCCTTGTCGAATGCATTCACATCGGCATATTTTGCCTTCACTTCATCACGATGAGCATCTACATAGCCCAAAGTGTACTGAATAAACACGCCTTTGGTGTTCAAATTGCCATAATAATCACTATACTCCGTTGTATCCACTGGCACAAACACATCAGGAATGATTCCTCCGCCACCATAGATCGCTCTACCCGATTTCAAAGTAGTGTATTTCAACGAATCGGCCACATGAATACTATCGGCATGCATCAATTCGCCATCTTTATAGCGGTTGTACACATCTTTTGCGTAATCTTCTTTATCACCAAGCTTATAAGGCTTCTGAATACAACGACCCGACGGTGTGTAGTAACGAGCTGTAGTGAGACGCATCATCGACCCATCTTCAAATCCGAATTGGCGTTGAACCAATCCCTTTCCGAATGTACGACGACCCACAACTACACCTCTATCCCAGTCTTGTATAGCTCCTGCCACAATTTCACTTGCCGATGCTGAATTTTGATTTACAAGCACCACTATTTTACCATCTTTGAACTTGCCTCTACCATTAGCCGTTGCATCATATCGTGGCGAGCGTTTTCCTTCGGTATACACTATCGTTTCACCTGCATTCAAGAACCAATTAGCTATTTCTATCGCAGTATTTAGATAGCCCCCACCATTGTCGCTCAGGTCAAGAATGAGTTGCTTCATTCCTTGCTTTTTCAATTTCATAAATGCTTCGGCAAATTCATCAGCAGTTGCTTCAGCAAAACGACTTATTCGCACATAACCAGTCTTTGAATCCACCATATACGAAGCATCTACGCTATAGATAGGAATTTCATCGCGAGTGATTCCAAAAACTATCATATCGGCAACGCCTGGACGCTTCACGCCCACTCGCACCAACGAGCCTTTTTCGCCCATCAATCGCTTGCGTATGTCGTTAGTCTTCATCTTCACGCCAGCCACAGTAGTATCGTTCACGGTCACAATACGGTCGCCAGGATGCAAGCCCACTCGTTCCGATGGACCTCCAGCAATAAGCGAAATCACATATAGGGTATCTTGTTTCATATTGAACGAGATACCTATACCACTGAATTTACCTTGCAATGGTTGTTGTAGTTCTTGTGTCTCTTCGGCTGTGCTATAACTTGAATGTGGATCGAGTTTATCTAGCATGCCTCTTATTGCATCCTCCACCAATTTGGTGTCATTCACACTATCCACATAGAATTCGCTGATGGCATATTCTGCATTCATCAACTTCTTCATAATTGAAGTCTTGTTTTTGTTTGCACTCATTGTTATGACACTACACAGTGCCACACACACCATCACAACGGTTCTTACTATTTTCATCGTTCTCTTAAGTTGATTGTTTTTCTTACATTATTTCATTTTGCCCATTCTCTCTGCTCTATTTCGAGCATGGCAAAAACGATTTATCGGCATTCTTAGGCAAATATGGTGTTACATCATACCCATGAATCAAGTGCGCGCGCACCATTGTCGAACTCACAAATGCCACTTCAGGATATGAGCATAACAACACTGTTTCGAGGTCGCCAGTAGCACGATAAATATCACCTAAATTCTTTTCATATTCAAAATCTTGAACAGTACGCACGCCTCTCACCACACAAGTAGCTCCTTCGGCACGCGCCACATCAAGCATCAACCCACCGAAAGCCACCACGCGAACTCGTGGATTTTCGGCATAGACGCTTCTTATAAAATTCAATCTATCGTCTAATGACATAAACGAATTTTTCTCGGCATTGTTCACCACTGCCACCACCACTTCATCAAAAAGTGCCAACGCACGCGTTACTATCGACTCGTGTCCTATGGTAAATGGGTCGAATGTTCCTGGGAACATCGCCACGCGCTTATCTTGTTTACAATTCTGAGTCATCTTCTACTACAAGGTTATCAATAATGAAGTTTTGGCGTTCCATAGTGTTCTTACCCATATAGAACTCAAGCATTTCCTTCACCGAGTCCTCCTTACGCAACGACACTCTATCGAGACGCATATCAGGACCGATAAATCCTTTAAATTCTTCAGGAGATATTTCACCAAGACCTTTGAATCGTGTTATTTCGGCATTTTCGCCAAGTTTCTCAATTGCTGCAAGGCGTTCTTCCTCGGTATAGCAATAATATGTTTCTGGTGCTATTTGCGAAGCTGTGCCCCCCTTACGCGACTTTCGTTTTGCCTCTTTCTTGTTGCGCACACGGAACAATGGCGTTTGTAGAATATACACATGGCCTGTCTTCACCAATTCTGGAAAGAATTGCAACAAGAATGTAAGCATCAACAAGCGTATGTGCATTCCGTCCACATCGGCATCGGTTGCAATAATCACCTTGTTGTAACGCAATCCATCTATTCCACCCTCTATATTGAGTGCTGCTTGTAGCAAGTTGAATTCTTCATTTTCATACACCACCTTTTGCTTCTTTCCATATGAATTAAGTGGTTTACCACGCAACGAGAACACTGCTTGTGTTTCCACATCACGAATCTTTGTAATTGAACCACTCGCTGAGTCACCCTCAGTGATGAAAATCATACTTTCGGCACGCTTATCGCCCTTAGTATCATTGAAGTGAACTCTACAATCACGCAATTTCTTGTTATGCAAAGCCACTTTCTTAGCACGCTCTCGAGCAATCTTGGTTACACCTGCCATAGCCTTGCGTTCCTTTTCGCTCTCAGTGATTTTGCGTAGCATCACTTCGGCTACATGTGGCTCTTTATGCAAGAAGTTGTCGAGTTCCTTCTTCATAAAGTCGTTGATAAACTTGTAGATAGTAGGTCCGTCCTTATACATCACTGTACTACCCAAGCGAATCTTTGTTTGCGACTCGAAGATAGGTTCTACAACCTTTATACTCACTGCAGCCACTATACCATTGCGAATATCGGCATACTCAAATCCTTTGTTAAAGAATTCTTTGATAGTACGGCTCAAGGCTTCGCGGAATGCACTTTGGTGTGTACCACCTTGAGTTGTGTGCTGACCATTCACAAACGAATAGAACTCTTCGCCATATTGCGCTGCGTGAGTTATCACCACTTCGATATCCTTATCCTTGAAATGGATTAGTGGATATAGTGGATCATTGGTCATATATTCGTTCACAAGGTCGCTCAAACCATTGCGCGATAGATATTTCTTTCCGTTGTATATGATTGTAAGACCTGTGTTCAAGAAGGTATAGTTTTTAACCATTCTTTCCACGAAGTCTTCGTTATATTTATAGTTTACAAATATTGTATTATCTGGCTTAAACTGAATCAAAGTACCGTTTGGAGCACCCGCTTCGGCTGGCACAATACCACTTTCGCTCACAAGCTTTCCACACTCAAACGATGCATACGAGGTCATGCCGTCACGCACACTTTGCACAAAGCAGCACTCCGACAACGCATTTGTAGCCTTCAAACCCACACCATTCAAGCCCACCGAGCTCTTATAGTTCTGAGTGTCAAACTTACCACTGGTATTCATCAATGTAGCAGCCTTACTCACATAGTCAAGTGGTATACCGCGTCCATGGTCGCGTATCGAAACCATTCCTTCGCTCACTTCCACTTCTATCATTGAGCCATGACCTGCTGCATGTTCGTCGATTGCATTGTCCATTATTTCTTTGAACAACACATATATACCATCATCGCTTTGCGAACCATCGCCAAGCTTTCCAATATACATACCAGGACGACGACGAATGTGCTCGAGCGCCTCAAGGGTTACAAGTTTGTCATAGTTACCGCTGGTTGCATTCAACTCAGCATCTTTTATTGTGTTTTCTTCTGCCATATCAGTCTTATAGCCTATTTCTTACAGTATTTATACCCTGTATTATCATTAATCTCACAAAGTTAGTAAAAAAAATCCTTTTATCTCGAAAATAACACTTTACCATTGTCTTTTCTCGCAAAAAAATCAAATTATTCATTACTTTTGCAATGTATTTTATGAGCAACATTCTTTGTAGCATAATAATCCCTTTCTACAATGTTCCCACCGAACTTGTCGACAAGTGCCTCACCAGTATTTTTAGCCAAGACTGGGGAGACAATAGTTATGAGGTGATTTTCGTAAACGACGGCTCACCTTCGCCTATCGCCCACAGCACTCAGTCGCTTCTCGACTCCTTCGATCACTCAACTTATATCAAGCAGGAAAACAAAGGGCTTAGTACTGCTCGCAACGCAGGTTTAGCTGCTGCATCGGGCGAATACATTTTCTTCCTCGACTCCGACGATTTTTGGTTCAGCAATTCAATAGGCCAACTTTTGCCTTGCCTGAAAGAATCAAAATATGACATCATAAAATTCTCTTCGCTACACATTTACGACAGCAATATTCATGCTCCTCATTATTCACCTACGGCGCTTGCTTTCGAGTCGGGTTGTGAATATATGAGCACACACAACATCATCAAGGGTGCTTGCACTTATTGTTATCGACGCTCATTTCTAAACACCCAAGGCATAGCCATGCCCGAAGGCATCATTCACGAAGACGAATATTTCTTGACTCAAGTGTTTTTCGAGGCTAAGGATGTACTCATTTCCAACATTCCTCTATATGCCTATATCAAGCGCGAAGGTTCTATCACATCGCGCACCACACGCCAGCAATGGCTACGAAGTTTCCACGATTTCTTCGCAACATTGAAGTTCACAGCTTCCCTCAAATCGTCATCTCAAATCACTGATATTCAAACCAATGCTATCAACAGCCGCATGTCGTTTCTAATTTGCGACTATGTCTACAATGTCCTCAATAGCACATCAAGCCACACCGACAAGCGCAACGCATTATCACAACTCAATGAGATAGGCTATTACCCTCTCCCTAAATTGGGTAGCAATCTAAAATACAATTTACTTCGAGCTTTCTCCCACAACTACCATTCTATGCTTGTGTGGGCTAAAACGATTCGTTTTATACTGAAATTAAAGAGCCGAAATCAGAATTATTAACCCTTCACAATCCATCTTATCAAGCGGTCGATACCTCGTCCACCACAGCCTACATATCGATATACCATCGGCGCAAGCCACTTCAACCTACAATCCTCTTTCACTGCATCATAAGACTCATCATAATAGCGTTGTGCCAACTCATTTTCGCCTTCTTTTAAGAACAATCCAGCAAGCACAAATCGGCGCATCTTCAACAATTTCACCAATCGTTCTTTTCCTTTAAAGTCCGATTGTTCCACTGCCTTAATTGCAGTTGCAATAGCCAATTCTTTTCGTTGAGGATTTTGCGAATACTTTGCTCCAGTTATCGACTCATTATGCACTCGCACATGCACATACACTCCGTCATCCACCACTGCCACACGAGGATTTTGCAACAACACCCTCACGCCAAGTTCCCAGTCATTCCAACATTGCACAGTCTCATTCCAGCCACCAGCACGCTCAAGCAACTCGCGGCGCATTATATATCGCTGTGTCGATAGGTTCGAATGGAAAATATGATTTTCAAAGAAATTGGAACGAGCAAAACGAACTCGGCTCACCTTGCCGTTCTCATTAAAACCGGCATCGGTGGTTACCACATCTACATTACCTCCACATTCCGCTATTTTTTCGACATATTTTGCTACCAAACATTCATCCATAGTGTCATCACTATCGAAGAACATCAGCCACTCACTGTCCACCAAGCGAGCACCTGCGTTACGAGCTGCACACGCACCTGCTTTCGCCTCACTCAACACATCTATCTTAAAATCATGAGTTTCGTGTTGCTTCTTGAATTCTTGTAGGACAGCCAAACTATTATCGGTAGAATTATTGTCAACCAACACAACATGAAGCGGGCGATGAGTCTGTCGGCTCACCGAGTCAAGCGTTTCTTTCACCATTTCCGCTCTGTTATACACTGGTATGACTATCGATATAAGCATCTTATTGCAAAGATAAGGTTTATTTCTTTAATAGCTTGCGCAACTTAGCCACAAATACACTATAGTTACTGCCCAACATAGAGCACGCCACAGCCTTCAATGGCATTGCCGACTTTACAGCACGATTTAGAGGAATTCTTCGGCGTGGCAATTCTCTTTTTTCGCCAAGTTGCAGCATTATTATATGCGCATTACTCATTCGCAAGTACACATCATCGAGCACCATTTCGCTCATATCCTTGCATTCCTTAAGCCATTCATATAGTTGCACATAGGCACGCAGATAGTCGCCTGCACTACGAGGATTCACACTACGAGATATCGTTCCTTCACGACTGCAGTAGTAATACATTCCCTCATCCGACAACATTATCTTATCAACCGACGACAACAAATATGGAATAGTAAACAAGTCTTCCATCAATTTGCCCTTAGGAAATTGTTGCCCTTGCCACACGCTTCTACGATATATCTTATTCCAAGCATAACAATGGTAATAACCCTTTTGCTCTATCCATTCTACGAACGACACTTTTTCATTCTTTCCTGGCACTACTTCTCGGGCTTTTATCGACCCATAGTCCACATTTACAGGGAATTCGAGCACAGCTACATCGCGATTAGCGTCCAATAGTGCCACATTTGCCTGATAAGTGTTTTCGGCCACAAAGTCATCCGAATCCACAAAGGTAACATACTCGCCTGGAGCCTCTGCAAGACCTCGATTTCGAGCTTCACTCAACCCACCGTTCTCGGCACAATGAATCACTCTTATTCTGCTGTCTTTCTCGGCCCATTCGTCACATAGCACTCCGCTATGATCTATCGAGCAGTCGTCTACAAGTATAATTTCAATATCCTCAACACCTTGTTTGAGCAAACTTTTTACACAAGTATCGAGATAATCCTCCATGTTATACACTGGAACTATTACACTCAACTTTATGCTCATTTCTTGCCTCCTTTCTTGTTCCAGAATTCCACATATTGTGCTGCCACCTTCTTATGGTCGTGATGACGCTCTATATACACCACACTCTCGCGTTGACGACGAGCCACATCGGCTGGATTAAGCACCAACGATTCAAGTTTGGCATACACATCGTCCACATCGGGCAGTACATTCACTATCGGGCGAATTTCGGTTTCGCCAAGGATTTCATAGTTTTCTTCTTCACCACCTCCAACTACCACAAGACCTTTGGCCATTGCAAGGAGTGGATTCATCGATGGTGTATACGAATATAATTGGTCGATTAGTACATCGCTCGTGTTCATCAAGTCGCAATACTCTTGATATGGCACCGATTCCACACGAACAACTTCCACCTTATCGGGATACTTCTCTTTAAGTTTGAGCAAACAAGGATACATCACATCGGTTCCTTTATACTCTTCTCGGCTTTTCTGCACACCCACAAACACTCTCAACTTTTCACTTTCGGAATGCGGAATGCGTGGCACAATTTCGCTTCTATCTATCGGGAATGGTATGAATTGTGTTTTCTCAGGGAAAGCTCGTCGATAACACACATCATACTCATAAAGTCCCGCAATGATGCCATCACAATCATTGGCTATATATTCGTTCAATTCGCGCTTAGGGCCTTGCATATACTCAGCTATAAACCTATCATTCATAGCACATTGACGCAATTTATCGCCTATATTGAAATCGCCATAACGGAACACTTTTTCAAGCCCAGTTTTCACCCAATAATAATCCATTCCACTCGACGATAGGAACACTTTCTTGTTATGCTTCCTCAAGTAGTTATATATTGGGTATATCTTATCGGGAGTGAGTTCCACAAACACTGGATTGATGAGTTGCACCACATCGTAACCTCGCATCTTGGGCAACGCCTTTGCCAATCGCCACATGAACGACAATGTGTCTTTCTTGCCCAACGAGTCGCGACGCAAATCAATATCGCGAGGATAATTTTTCCAAAAATCCCCATTCGATGCCACTGTTACGGTATGTCCCAACTCGCGTAGCCCCTTTGCAAGGGTCCAGTGCACATTGCTATACTCGCCAACCAATAAAATCTTCATAACAGCTACAAAAATACGAAAAAAGGGCTTACTCTCCTCGTTTTTTCGACAAACTTTTGTAATTTCGCAGTGGATAGAACATTTAAGCGATGAAGATTCTTTTTTTAGGCGATGTAAGCAATTTCCACAACACTTTAGCACACGCTTTGCGTAGTGCTGGGCATGAGTGTGTCGTAGCATCTATGGCAAACTCTTGGCAACGCATCGCTGGCGACATCGACATCTCTCGCGAAGATGGCATTCTCGGCACGGCAAAATTTGCAGCTAAGTTGCCTTTTCTTCTCGCTAAAATGTGTGGCTATGACATCGTTCATTTCATCAACCCACACTTCCTTTCACTCAAGCCCAACAAGCTTGCCCAAGTGTTGGCGTTCTTGAAACAACACAATCGTTACTTGTTCTATTCGGCATGTTGCACCGACTACGACTATCTGTCTACTTGCCACGATGGTAGCACTTTCCGCTATTCCGACTTCCTCCTTGGCGACAAACCTTCGCCCTATGTCGAATCGCACGAATGGACTCAGCACAACCATTGGGACAACCCCGAAGTGGTAAACTATCACCATCACTTCATCAACAACATGGACGGCATTGTGGCATGCCTTTATGAATACTTTGTTTCCTACAAGAATCAAAGCATTCCTCTTGCCTATGCGGGAATTCCTATCGACACCGATGCTTTCAAACCTCGATACATCGAGTCAGAGCCTCAAAAAGTACGCTTTTTCATAGGCATTCAGCGTCAAAAAACTATCCTCAAAGGTGCCGACCGCTTGCTCTATGCAGCACAACGCATCACTGAGCGATATCCACAGCTATGCGAACTTGCCATAGCCGAAAGTGTTCCTTTCAAGGAATATGTCAACCTTATGAGCTCTTCGCATGTTATTCTCGACCAACTCTATTCCTACACTCCTGCCACCAACGCCCTCATGGCTATGGCACAAGGTATGATTGCTGTGTCGGGAGCCGAACCCGAATTCTACGATTTCATAGGCGAAACTACCAATCGCCCCATCATCAATGTATCGCCTCTAACCGAAGACGACATTTACAACAAACTCGAATGGATTGTACTCAATAAGAGCCAACTCCCTGCTCTATCACGCACAAGTCGCGAATTTGTGGTCAAGCACAACGATAGTCGCATAGTAGCTCAAAAGCACATCGATTTCTGGAACAAAATCATCACGAAATGACACTCGAAGTATTAGTTTGCACCATCGACAATGGCATCAACAACATCGATCGCCTCATTCTTGCCCCTATCGAAGGAGTGAGCTACCTCATTTCGTGGCAACATTCAGCCGATTTCACTCCTACCGATGTACCCGAGCCGCTTCAACGCAACGACATCAAGATTGTTACTTTGCAAGGACGAGGATTGAGTCGCAATCGCAACAATGCCATCCGTCACGCATCGGCCGATATCTGTCTCATTGCCGACGACGATTGCGCATATCAGCAATCTTACTTCACAAACATAATAGATACATTCCACAATGATGCGGCACTCGATTTAGCCACATTCCGAATGAAATCAAGCTATGAGAACAAATTCTACCCCGATTATTCTTTTAACTTAAATACATTTGCAAAAGGGTATTATGTCACATCATTCGAAATAGCTTTTCGACGCACATCTATTCAACACAAGCTATGGTTTAATGAACTTTTCGGACTTGGTGCTCCAACATTACAATCGGGTGAAGAAAATCTATTCATACATGATGCTGTAACTATGGAGTTAAACTGCCACTACTTTCCAATAGTTATAGTAGAGCACGACCACCCCACCACATCATCCACACGCGTCGACAATCACGGTGTTATCATGGCTGAAGGGGCTTATATCGGTATTGTATACCCTTGCACAGCGCCACTACGACTCATTCTCAAAGCGTATCGCCTCAACAAAGCCAACCATCTAGGAGTCTTCACCAACCTCCGCCTTCTCATCGCAGGCATTACCTACTACAACAAACAAAAAAAGTGAGGAACTTTCGCCCCTCACCTTAGCTTTCTATATGTGATTTATTACATATATTTTGCGATAACCTTCGACAACGATTCTATTTCAAACACTCGTTCCACAATCTCGCCCTTGCGATTCAAAATGAAGATTGCTGGAAGGCTTCCCACATTATACATCATCAAATTCTTTGAGTTTACGCCATCAGAATCAAGCACTGTTACCCATGGCAAGTTCATTGCAGCTTGACGCCATTGGAATTCGTCATAGTCGTAAGCGATTTGATAGATTTCAAGACCCTTCTTGTTGTACTTCTTATATTCGTCCAATAGAACTGCGTTGAATGCTGGTGACAATTCATCAGCATACACTGTAAAGTTCAACACAACCACCTTTCCTTGTGAAGCTACTTCGCTCAATTGACGCATCTTACCATTTTCATCTTGTAGAGTAAGATCAAGCAATGGAATTTCGGTTGCAACCACAGTGTCGCCTTGCACAGGTGCCACACGACGACGATTGCTTATTGCTACATTCACAAGATATGCTGTGCGTGGGTCAGTTGGTTTAAATGTATTATAAGCATTAGCCACTGCGCTAATCATCTTCAAGTCTTCCTTGTCTTGTGGATTATATAGCGGTGCTTCACCTATATATTTATTAATAATGTAATAAGACACGATGCTACTTGGGTTAGCAAGAATCACTTTAGCAAGTTCGTTCTTCCAAGCCTTCAACTCTTCAGCACTTGCCTTGTGCATTTGCATAGCGCGCTTATCCACATTCATCATTTCTTCAGCAAGAGCCGAGCCACCCAACACATAGTCGGTAGCAAAATTAGCAATATTACTGTTCAATGTCACATTGTCGATGCTATCGATAGGGAAATAAATAGCCTTATCATTATAGCGCAAACGATATATTTCGGCAAATTGTGGAGCTGGTTGAGCCACTTCAAACTTGCCATTCTTGTCACACTTCACCGAGTCAACGATAAGCCACCAACCATTGTTAGCCACTTCCACCACCATTTTAGTAGAATCGTTAGCTCCTTCGATTTTACCACTCACTTTAAATCCTCCGTTGCCACAAGCTGTCATGACCATTGCAACAAGTGTCAAAATATAGATACCGTACTTTTTCATAATCACATTTTAAATTTTCAGCCGTCAAAGATACAAATTAATCTGCGTAGTCAAAAATAACTACACAAAAAAGAGGGTAACTCTTATCCGAATTACCCTCTACTATATCTAAATCTTATTCGATTCTTAGATAATTACTTCTTGACCTTGTTCTGGTTGGTCGTTTTGTTCTTCGCGGTTACGGTGTTCGAAGCGTTGTCCGCGGTTGTCATCACGACGAGGACCACGATTGTTGTCGCGGCGTGGGCCACGATTATCATCACGACGAGGGCCGCGGTTGTTGTCGCGATTACCACCTTCACGACGTGGTGCGCGTGGTGCGCGTTCTTCCCAACCTTCTGGCTTTTCAAGTAGAGCCTTCATTGATAGGCGGAACTTACCTGTCTTCTTGTCGATTTCGATAAGCTTCACAGTTACTGTATCACCTTCCTTGATGCTGCTTGTTTCCATGCTTTCAAGGCGTTCCCAGCTGATTTCTGAGATGTGTAGAAGACCTTCCTTACCTGGCATAAATTCAACAAATGCACCGAAGTCAAGAATGCTCTTCACCTTACCTGTGTATGTTTCACCTTCTTCAGGAACTGCGATGATTGCGTTGATGCGTGCAAGTGCAGCTTCGATGCTGTCCTTGTTTGCAGCTGCAATTTCAACAACTCCCTTGCCATCTACTTCTTCGATAGAAACTGATGCACCAGTTTCTTCTTGGATGCCTTGGATTGTTTCACCACCCTTACCGATGATTGCACCAATGAAATCCTTATCAACTGTCAAGCTAACGATGCGTGGTACATGTGGCTTGTAGTCTTCGCGTGGAGCAGGGATAGTTTCGTTGATGATATTTAGGATGTGAAGGCGACCTGCGCGTGCTTGTTCAAGAGCTTGAGCAAGGATTTCGTAAGATAGACCATCACACTTGATATCCATTTGAGTTGCTGTGATACCGTTTTCAGTACCTGTTACCTTGAAGTCCATATCACCAAGGTGGTCTTCGTCACCAAGGATATCAGAAAGTACTGCATGCTTAACATTGCCCTTGTCTGTGATAAGACCCATTGCGATACCTGCTACTGGCTTCTTCATCTTAACACCTGCGTCAAGAAGAGCAAGACAACCTGCACACACTGTAGCCATTGATGATGAACCATTTGATTCAAGGATATCAGAAACTACACGACAAGTGTAAGGGAAATCTGTTGGCAACATGCTCTTCAATGCACGCCATGCAAGGTGACCGTGACCGATTTCACGACGGCCTACACCGCGTTGTAGTTTTGCTTCACCTGTAGAGAATGGAGGGAAGTTATAGTGAAGAAGGAAGCGTTCTGTGCCGTGGTTCAACACATCGTCAACCATCTTTTCGTCAAGTTTTGTACCAAGTGTTACAGTAGCAAGTGATTGTGTTTCACCACGAGTGAACACAGCTGCACCGTGAGGACCTGGAATATAGTCAGTTTCGCACCAGATTGGGCGAATATCAGTAGTCTTACGACCATCCAAACGGATACCTTCGTCAAGAATGCAACGACGCACTGCTTCTTTTTCTACATCGTGGTAGTAACGCTTAACAAGTGCTGTCTTTTCGTCGCGTTCTTCTTCTGGTAGTGCTTCGATAAATTCGTCGCAGATTGCAGCGAATGAATCGTTACGCCAGTGCTTGTCAGCACATCCTGCTTGAGCAATCTTGTATGCCTTGTCATAACATGCATCCCACACTTGCTTGCGTAGGTCTTCGTCATTGATTTCGTGGCAATATTCGCGCTTAACAGTAGCACCTGCTGCTTCGGCAAATTCCATCACAGCCTTACAATGTACCTTGATTGCTTCGTGAGCTGTCTTCAATGCTTCAAGTAGATCGCTTTCTGACACTTCGTCCATCTCACCTTCCACCATCATAATATTATCGTAAGTTGCACCTACCATCAAATCCATATCAGCCTTTTCTAATTCTTTGAAAGTGGGGTTGATGACAAACTTGCCGTCGACGCGAGCAACGCGTACTTCAGAGATTGGACCATTGAATGGGATATCCGACACTGCGATTGCAGCTGATGCTGCAAGACCTGCAAGTGCATCTGGCATATCTTCGCCGTCAGTTGAGTACAATGTGATGTTCACAAATGTATCAGCGTGATAATTGTCAGGGAACAAAGGACGCAACACGCGGTCTACAAGGCGTGCTGTCAAAATTTCATAGTCGCTTGCACGACCTTCACGCTTTGTGAAGCCGCCTGGGAAACGACCAAATGCTGAGAATTTTTCTTTGTATTCTACTTGAAGAGGCATAAAGTCAACCCCTTCGCCGGCTTCTTTAGCCGAAACTACTGTCGCAAGAAGCATTGTGTTGTTCATGCGAAGTTCAACCGCTCCATCGGCTTGCTTTGCAAGCTTTCCTGTTTCAAGGGTGATTACTCGTCCATCACCCAAATCGATGGTTTTTTTGATAGGTGTTAGCATATAATATATTTCTTACTAATAAAATTCTTGCAAAGATACACTTTTTTTTCGACTCAAACGCCTAATTCTTTGCAAATTGTGCGTTTTAAAGCCCAAATAAGCCTCATTAGCGCCAATTTTACAACTATTATTCCACCTCACTCCTCTTTTTACACCCCTCACTTAGTCGCGTTTCTACCCCTCACAACACAACAAAAGAGATGCACCGACACATGTCGATACATCTCCTTTTTAGCATTATTTATGTCCCTTTTATTACTTCAAACCGCGATTGCGAAGAAGTGCATCTGGGTTAGGTTCTTGACCACGGAATTGCTTGTAAAGTGTCATTGGATCTTCGCTGCCACCTGCTTCAAGGATGTTGATACGGAATGCATCAGCAGTTGCCTTATCGAAGATACCCTTTTCAGCGAATAGTTCGAAACCATCAGCGTCAAGCACTTCAGCCCATAGGTAAGTGTAATAACCTGCTGCATAGCCGTCGCTACCGAAGATGTGCTTGAAATAAGTACTGCGATAACGGAATGTAAGTTCTTCTGGAAGACCAAGCTTTTCAGCTACAGCTGCTTCAAATTCAGCCACATTCACATCCTTACCATCATTTACCTTGTGCCATTCAATATCAAGAAGTGCTGCACCTGCAAGCTCAGTTGTAGCAAAACCTTGGTTAAACTTAGATGATGCAATAAGCTTTTCAACAAGTTCTGCTGGGATAGTTTCGCCAGTTTGATAGTGCTTAGCATACACTGCAAGAACTTCTGGTTCAAATGCCCAGTGTTCAGTGATTTGTGAAGGAAGTTCCACAAGGTCGCGGTCTACATTTGTACCAGCTTGGCCACGATAAGCAGCGCGAGTAAGCATGCCGTGAAGACCATGTCCGAATTCGTGGAATGCAGTTTCTACTTCGTCGATAGTAAGTAGAGCTGGCATATCACCCGATGGGCGTGTAAAGTTACCCACATTGTACACTACAGGGCGTTCGTTGATAGTATCATAGTTGCAAGCACCCTTGAATTCGCTCATCCAAGCACCTTGACGCTTAGTTGCGCGTGGGAAGTAGTCAGTCATAAACACTGCAAGGTGTTCGCCTGCTGCATCTTTCACTTCATATACAGTTACTTCAGGATTATACTTTGGAGCGTCCTTCATTTCAGTGAATGTTACGCCATAAAGCTTGTTAGCTACATGGAATAGACCTTCAACCACATTTTCGAGCTTGAAGTATGGGCGTACATCATCTTCGCTGATGTTGAACTTTTGTGCCTTCACCTTTTCAGCATAGTAATAGTAGTCCCAAGGTGCTACCTTGAAGTCCTTACCTTCTGCCTTTACATAAGCTTGCATATCAGCTACTTCTTCTTTAACCTTTGCTACTGCAGGCTTCCAAATCTTGTAAAGTAGATCTTCTGCATTCTTGGTAGTCTTTGCCATTACATTGTCGATAGCATAGTCAGCGAAGCAGTCGAAACCAAGCATCTTAGCCTTCTTTGTGCGAAGCTTCAAGATTGCGTTGATGTTTTCAGCATTAGCAAATTCGCCTTCGCTTGCAAGTGAAGTATAACCCTTCCACATCTTTTCACGAAGTTCGCGATTTTCAGCATAAGTTAGCACTGCAAGACGGCTTGGTGCGTGAAGTGTGAACACCCACTTACCTTCCTTACCACGAGCCTTTGCTTCATCAGCAGCTGTTGCGATAGTACCTTCTGGCAAACCAGCAAGTTCTTCCTTGTTTTCTACCACTAGTTCCCATGCGTTAGTACCCTTAAGCACATTTTCATTGTAAGCAATGAATGCCTTAGAAAGTTCTTGGTTGATAGCCTTCAATGAATCCTTTTGAGCTGCATCAAGAAGAGCACCTGAACGCACAAAGTTCTTGTAGTACTTTTCAAGAAGACGAGTTTGTGCTGTATTTAGGTTGAACTTTTCCTTGTTGTCATACACTTCTTTGATACGAGCAAATAGTGCTTCGTTCATACCCATATTATCGCTATGAGCTGTGTATAGAGCTGAGATTTCTGGAGTCAAAGCTTCCATTTCTGGTGTGTTATCGCTTTCGCTTAGTGCGAAGAACACATAAGCCACCTTATTTAGCAACTGACCACTATTGTCAAGAGCCAAAATTGTGTTTTCAAAATCAGGCAATGCACGATTCTTGATAATTACATCAATTTCTTGATTTTGAGCTTCAATACCAGCCTTTACTGCAGGTAGATAGTGCTCATACTTGATTTGATCAAATGGCGGAATCTCATATTGAGTTGTGTAGTCCGCCAAGAATGGGTTTTCTTCCATTTTGTTTGAGTTGCACGCCGAAAGTGTTACAGCGATTGCACTTGCTACGGTTAATAATGTTTTGTTCATTTCTATTAAGTATTATAGATTAAATAATTTGTTTCTTTCTCATTTCCAGTGAAAAGTAACCAGCAACGGATAGTGATCCGACGACTTTTCATTACCTCGTTTTATATCCACTGCCTCGAAATCGCCCTTATAAAGAACATGGTCTATTCTAAAATAGAAACGATTATCGTGGAAAGTTATTGTAGGTCCCAACGCACATTCTTTATATGCATCGAGCATATCATCGCCCTTTATAGTGTTGTAGCTAAACGAAAAAGGTGTATCGTTAAAGTCACCACACAGTATCACATTCTCATTTCCGAGCGAATCGATATATGATCGCACATCTTTAGCTTGCGATGCTCTGTGCTTGAAAGCCGTTGCGAGTTTGGTGAGCATTCCACTCTTCACCTCGTCCACCAAATTCTCCTTAAGATTTTCCGAAGATGAGGAAATATCGGTAATCTCACGATACAATGCTTTATCATTATCAGTCAACCCTATCGACTCCAAATGAACATTTATCACATTCAGCACCTTACCTTTCACACGCACCTTATAGGCAGTCGACTTATTATATAGCGCCTTTGTTGTAGTGGCTATTTTTTCTGTCTCTACTGTGTAGGGATATTTCGACAAAATCACCAAGTCGCGCAATCGCTTCTCACGATAAGGATACTTGCCATTCAGCTCGGGAATAAGTGACTTGATTATATCCAAATCGTCCATTTTCACCAATGCTGCTGCTTCTTGCAATATCACAATGTCGGCATTTGCGTTAAGAATATATCTGAGGGTGCGATTTTCGCCTTTTTTCTTCTCTGAGTCATCAAAGTTCATCACATTGTAGGTCAACACCTTAAATGTAGAATCAGTTGGCACCGATTCGCTCACGAAGTTCAATGGCGAAAAAGTGATCAGTGCTGGGTAGCAAGCCACTACAAACAATAACGACATTAGCGCCACACTCCATCTGCGCACCACCAACCACACCAATAGCACGATAAGATGCACAACAAGCACTATAGGGAATCCCATCCCCAACACTGCAAAATTTGCTGTCTTTTCGGGGTCTACATATCCACAATAAGCTGTAGCTACCAGAGCCACTCCGATAGCCATTGTTACAAGAATACCTATATTCTTGATTATCGACAATATTTTAGAAAAAATGCTTCTTAAAAACCCCATCTCTAATTATTCTTGCTCACTTTAAACAATCTGCGTTTCTCGTCTTCAGTAAGCGATGCATATCCCGATTTCTTTATCTTATCCAAGATGATGTCGAGCGTTGCCTCATCGGCTTCGCTCATTACTCCACTTGGGCGACGAGAAGCGTTACGAGGTGCATCATTTTTAGCCCCATTATGTTGTGCCGAGTTAGCTTTTTTCGCTCTCTTTTGAGCAAGCGAATCCACTGCATCGGCTATGAAATCTATTACTTTATTTATAGGTGCTGTGATGTCCATGCGACGATTTATCAACATTGTAAACATCACACCTGTAAGTGCACCACCTAAATGAGCTATGTGTCCGCCCATGTTTTCGCCTGTTATGCTCAACACATCGATGACCACATAAACTATTGCAATCCACTTGAGCGATATTGAGCCCAAAAAGAGCAGATTCATCTTATAATGGGGAGCTTTCATCGATATTGCTATCACGATAGCCATCACCGACGCCGATGCTCCTATGAGCCAAGTGTGCGCCCCTGCCAATGTTGGCAATAGATAGGCAAGCATATACAACACGCCACCACCTACTCCTCCTAATATATATAAGCCCACGAATTGCTTTGGCGTGAAATAGTCCAAAAACATTATTCCAAACCAATACAGCACAAGCATATTGAATAATATGTGCATCACATCATAGTGCGACACCATATAAGTCAATATTGTCCATGGCGCGCTCATCAATCCACTCACCGACGATGGCAATTCTATCCATCGCAAGAACGACATCGGATCGATTCCCGCAAAAAAACACACCACACCTGCTATGCGCAATAATAGGAACACAGCAATGTTGATGTAAACAAGTTTCATCGGCATACTTGCCGTCTTGTATCGGTATTTTAAGTTATCAATAAATGCCGCCACTTATATTTCCTTTCTTCTTCCAATACAATAACAACAATAATCCGAACAACATTCCTCCTAAGTGTGCAAAATGCGCCACCGAACTCATTGTTCCCGATATACCGAAGAAAAATTCTATTGCGCCATATCCCCACACCATATATTTTGCCTTAATAGGCACTGGTATGAACATTATATATAATGGTAGGTTAGGGAAAAGCATTCCGAATGCAAGCAAGATACCAAAGATGCCTCCCGATGCGCCCACTGTAAGCAACGCATTAAGAGCAGGGATGTTTTGACCTTGTGCTATAGCCATATCTAATGCTTGATGTGCTTCGGCCATCGACCACCCTGCTTGGTTGGCAAACATCGGTGCAAATATGTCTTTCCATGTAAATTGCCACACCAATTCTTGCACCAAAGCTGCTCCAATACCACATGTGATGTAATAAAATAGGAAGCGTTTTTCGCCAAGAGTGCGTTCAAGAAGGGGACCAAACATCAACAGCGAGAACATATTGAAAAATAGATGCGTAAAATCGCTGTCGGAATGTAAAAACATATAAGTAACTATTTGCGCTGGATTGAAATCGCTTGCCATCCAAAAGTGCAATCCTAACAACTCGGTTAGGTCGATCCCTATCTTGGGCAATATTATTTGAGCTATCCACACAAGAACATTGATAATCAACAAATTCTTTGTGATTGTGGGCAAATTTCTAAAAAGTGATCCAAACATAATTGTTATTTTTCTTCTTTAATTTTAATGCTCCATTTTGCATGAAGCTCATAAAACATTTCTTCATTCTAAAATGCTGTGAATAACACGCTAAGAACAAATTCTATTGCAAAAGTAATGAAAAACTGCCTTTTTTTTAAGAAAAATGAACTAATTGTATCTTTTTTGCCTCAAATACAACAATTTTTCATAAATATTTTTTGTTTTAAACGATAAATCACATAAATTTGTTGCGTTAATATCATTTTAAACATAAATTATCGAGAATTATGAATAAGACAGAACTTGTAAACGCTATCGCTGAAAAGGCTAATTTGTCAAAAGTTCAAGCTAAGGCAGCTTTGGAAGCTTCTTTGGAAGCTATCGCTGAAGGATTGGCAAAGGGTGAAAAAGTAGCTTTGATTGGTTTCGGTACTTTCGCTGTAGCTGAAAAGGCTGAACGCACTGGTATCAACCCTGCAACTAAGGAAAAAATCACTATCCCTGCTAAGAAGGTTATCAAATTCAAAGCTGGTGCTGAACTAGACAAGGCTGTTAAGTAATTAGCAACCATTTATTTCTAAAAAAGACAAAAACCGCCTCATTTTTTCAATGGGCGGTTTTTTGTGTTTTTATACTGCTGGCAGACTCATGCCGTTGAGTTTGCGATACAAGTCGAGGGCATACACATCGGTCATCGCACTCATGTGGTCAAGCACAGCTTGTATCTTGCCGAAAAGTGTTGGCGAATATACCTCATATTGTTGTGGCACCTTACTCAACAGCAATCGCGAATAATTCTTCTCAGGGAATCGCACTGCATCTATGAGTTTCTTCATCAAGAATGATATAATCTGATTACCGGCAAGGTCAATTTCTACTACCGACGATGCACAATATATCTTAGCATAAGCAAGCGACGAACAAGCATTATATGCTTCCTTGCACATTGGCGAAATGTGGTCGATTAGGCAACCATTAAACTCACCTCGCAATATTGCATCTTCATTATTCACAAAGGCTTCGGCACATTCATGCACGAGCGTTCCGATAATGCACGAGCGCAGATAACCCACCTTCTCATTCTTGTCGGCTACATTATCCATCACCTTTTGTATTCGTGCCTTGCGCTCACCTTCAAAGAATCCGAGCATCAACTCTATCGTTTCGCGCGTATTCACAATCTTTAGCTTGTGAGCATCTTCCAAGTCCATCACTTGATAACATATATCATCGGCAGCCTCTACAAGATACACAAGTGGGTGGCGCACATATTGTTCTTCGCCACGCTTCAAGATTCCCAATTCTTCGGCTATCTTCTCATAAGTATCTTTCTCTGAAGTAAAGAACCCAAATTTGCCCTTCTCATTAGCATATTTCGATGAAAATGGATATTTCACTATCGAAGCCAGCATCGAATAGGTCATCGCAAAACCTCCTGGACGACGACCTGCAAATTGATGCACTAATTGACGAAACGAATTGGCATTCCCTTCAAAGTTTATCACATCGTTCCATTCCGTTTCCAACAATTCCGATTTAAGCACATTCCCCTCGCCTTCCGAGAAGAACGAACTAATGGCTTTCTCGCCCGAATGACCGAATGGTGGATTTCCAAGGTCGTGAGCCAAACACGCAGCACTCACTATCTCGCCCAAATCGTCAAGTTTGTTCCCCCACGATTCATTGCTGTATTTTTTGCGCAATCTGATCGATACTTCACGAGCAAGCGACTTGCCCACACTCGACACTTCAAGACTGTGTGTCAATCGATTGTGTACGAAGATACTTCCTGGCAACGGAAACACTTGCGTCTTGTTCTGCAAGCGGCGAAATGGCGACGAAAACACCAATCGGTCATAGTCGCGCTGAAAATCGCTACGAATACCACCGTTACTACTTTCATTGTAATCTTCAAGTCCTAGACGCTTGTCGCATATCAAGCGGTCCCAACACATCTTATTTTCGCGTTGTATCATATTTCTTTATCTATTATCGCACTAAATTACAAAAAAATACTCAAAACGCCCCATTTTATACCTATCAATTTGCATTATAGCATTTTTTAAGGTATTTATCTCGAAAAATCTCTCGTTTTTTCACTATCTTCGCATATTTGAATAATTAACTATTTAACACAGCAAAACAATGGAACCTATCAAAGTTAAAATCATAAACAAATCTAACAATCCTACTCCAAGTTATAGCACTGCCGACAGCGCAGGTATGGATGTGCGCGCATTCGTCAGCGAGCCTATCACTCTCGCTCCTCTTGAAAGAGTGCTTGTGCCTACTGGCCTATACATGGAGCTACCAAGTGGCTACCAATGCGAAATTCGTCCTCGCAGTGGACTTGCTTTGAAGAAAGGTATCACCGTACTCAACACTCCTGGCACTATCGATGCCGATTATCGTGGCGAAGTGGGTATTATCCTTATCAATCTTTCTAACGAGCCATTTGTTATCAACAATGGTGAACGCATCTGCCAAATGGTGATCATGCCTTACACTAAAGCTGAATGGGTAGAAGTTGAAGCGCTCAACGAAACCGAACGCGGCGAAGGTGGTTTTGGACACACTGGTGTTAAATAAGACAACTCAGAATGAACATTTTATTGAGATACATAACATTTATTCTCATATTTGCTTTAGCTCCTATCCTCTACGCTAAGGATAACGACGCTAATGATATCGAGGCTCAAAAGCGCAAAGCTCACTACACTTTCATGGAAGCTATGCGCAAGAAGGCTATTGGCGAGTATGATGCTTACCACGAATTGATGATACACGCCTATGCACTCGATACCACCAACACAGCTATAGCGCATCACCTTGGCTATAGCACCCTCGTTGCAGGCGTATGCGACGAGGCGGGGCTGCAACAAGCCATCAAACTAATGGAGTCGCATTTCAATTCCACTCCTGAGGATTACTACGAAAGCTACCTCTTGGGCAATGTGTGCAACAAACTACGACTCACCGACAAGGCTTTTACAGTGTGGAATAAGCTACATGAATTGTACCCCAACAAGGAAGATGTAATGGTAAACCTTGCCGATACCTATGCCCACAAGAAGGAATTCAACAAGGCTATCGAGCTATACGACACCATCGAATCGCGCAATGGTGTTTCGATTCACACCACTTTGCGCAAGGTAAACTACCGACTTGCCTCAGGCGACACTTTAGGCACTATCAACGAGGCTCGACAACTACTTGCCACTGCGCCTCAAAATGTTGATTACAACCTTTTCATAGGCAACATTTTCCTACAATTAGGTCAACGAGATAGCGCTATGTCCTATTTCGACGAAGCTCACAAGATCGACCCCGACAATGGTTATGCCTACCTCTATAAGGCCGATTATTACCGTGCTCAAGGCGATTCAATCAATTACGACAAGCAAATCTATAATGCTCTTATCAACCAAAACCTCGTTGTGGAACAAAAAGTAGAAATTCTTGTCGAATATGTTCGCGATGCTTTCAATGAGAGCATTCAACAATCTGAACGCACCGAAAACCTCTTTGCTGCGCTTATCGAACAGCACCCTCACGAAAGTGCCATACACGACCTTTACAGCCAATATCTGGCTACCATCAAGGATTACAAAGGGGCGGCTGAACAACTTGGCTATGTTCTCGACATGAATCCTTCCGATGCCGAAAATTGGAAGAAATTGGTACTGCTTCATCTTGTCGACGAAAACTATGAAGGGGTGTTTGAAGCTGCCGACAAGGCTATGGAATACAATTCCGACAACTCAAACCTTTACAAATACTTAGCATCGGCTTATCACCAAATCAAGGAATACGACAAAGCTATCGATACCTACAACATCGCTTTCGCTAAGGCCGATTCTACCGATTATGTGGAGCTATCCGAAATCATAGCAAGCATGGGTGATGTTTACTATTCTAAGGGCGACACTCTCGCTTGCTTTGCTCAATACGAAAAAGCTATCGATTACAACCCGGGCAACCTTATGGCAATGAACAACTATGCCTATTTCCTTGCCGTGAACGAGCGCGACCTCGATAAAGCCGAAAAGATGAGCTCCACCACAGTGAAATATGAGCCCGAAAATCCTACTTTCTTGGACACTTATGCATGGATTTTCTTCAAAAAAGGCGAATACAACTTGGCTCTCACCTATATGAAGGCGGCCATAGAGCATTCCGAGAAACAAGGCGAAGACCCAAGCGCCGAATTATACGAACACTATGGCGATGCTTTGTTTATGAACGGGCAACACGAACAGGCTGTAACCTATTGGGAGAAAGCTCTCAAACTAAGCCCCGACTCTGATTTGCTTCAACGAAAAGTGAAGCACAAAACATTCTTCTATAAGTAAAACAATTATCTATGAACCGAATTTCAGTCATACTATCAATATTGATTTTGTCGACTTTATGCTTCTATAGCTGTAAGTCGTCTAAATCATCGGTCGAAGGCGAAAGCACTGCCATCCCTGATGTAACACTACAAGAAATGGCTCAATCTTATACCGATTGGAACACTTATAGCACATCGGGCAAACTCACCCTATCGGGAGCAGCATCTTTTTCCACTTCTATTCAAGTGAAAATGACTCACAACAAGAGTATTTCTATTTCTATACGACCAGTATTGGGTATCGAGGTAGCCAAGGTGTTTGTCGACAACGATTCGGCTGTTGTCATCGACAAGTTGCATCGCGTTTACACTACTATCGAATTGGAACGATTCAAGCACATTCTTCCTGTCAACATTGGCAACATTCAAGACATCATGCTTGCACGCCCTTTCACTATCAACGACGGCACTCTATCGACCGACAATACAAAGAAATTCAATATCAGTCAGGACATTAATGGATTTATGCTATCTCCTCGCAAAACGAGCAATGGCATAGCATATCAGTTTGCCATCAATGCCAATAAGCAAGTGGAACAACTCATCGTTTCTCCTGCTAATTCAGCTCAATCCTACACTGCAGTATATTCCGACTTTGCTACCGACAATGCGGGCAGCGAAGCATCAAGAATAAATTTCGATGCGACTCTCAAGGGCAAAAACATTTCGGTTCAGCTATACCTCAACCCATCAAAGACCAAATGGGATAGCTTTTACGACGAAAGCATTTCCATAAATAGTTCTTATCGCAAAGTAACTCTTATGGAACTAATTGAGATTTTAAAATCAATGTAATATCAACTCTCTAATCTTGTGAAACTTAACTCAATGCTACGCTTTTTATTCATATCACTCCTGTCGCTGTTGTTCATCACTCCTTGCGCAACGGCTCAAAAGCGTACTGCACAAAGCATTAAGCAGCAACAACAAGAAACTCAGAGAGAAATCAATGCGACCAACAAGAAGATCCAAGACAATACGGCAAAGACTAAGCGCTCGCTCAACCAACTCAATCTCATCGAGGCAGAAATCAATTCTCATGAGAAAACCATCAACGAGATAAATAAAGATCTTGCCGCTATCAACAAGCGACTCGATGCCATCCAGGATTCTATCAAGGACGGCGAAAAGCGCATCGCTACACTCACCGACAACTATGCGCGCGCTATCCGTAGCATTCAAGCTCAATCGTCTTCGTTTGACCGACTACTTTTTATCTTCTCGGCATCATCGTTCAATCAGGCATTTCGCCGTATGCGTTATTTGCAACAATTTTCTTCTTGGAAAGATAAGCAAATACAAGAAGTGAAGCTACAACAAGAAATCCTCGAAAAACAACGAGAATCGGTCAACGAGTTTCGTAAACTCCACGCCGACAAGCTCGCCAAGCAAAACAACGAGCGCATGACTCTTGTCAAGAAGCGCAAGGAGCAATCTAAAGTGGTATCTTCACTCAAAAAGGAAGGTAAGGCGCTACAAAAAGTCCTTGCTGAAAAACAACGACAAGCTCGAAAACTCGACGACGCACTCAACAAACTCATTGCTGAGGAAGAGCGTAAAGCTGCCGAAAGAGCAAGAAAAGAGGCCGAAGCTAAGCGACTTGCCGAGGAGAAGAAGAAGCAAAAAGAACAGCCATCTCAATCTAAAACCGATGACACTAAGCCTTCAACTCCTCCTGCTAAGAGCGAAACTGCTACAACCACCAAGAAATCGGGCTACCAAATGACCGATGCCGAAAGAAATCTTTCGGGCACTTTCGAAAGCAACAAGGGACGCATTTTGTTCCCAGTTAGCAGCGAATATAAGATTGTAAGACCATTCGGACGCAGCAAGCACCCCGAACTTAAATATGTGCAAACCGAAAATAGTGGTATCGACATCGAGGTGCCTGCAGGTACCAATGCGCGCGCTGTCTTCGATGGTAAGGTGTCGGCAATATTCGCTCAAGACGGATTTAACACTGTAGTGATGGTGCGTCATGGCAACTACCTCACTATATATGTGAATTTGAGCGAGATTTCTGTTTCCAACGGGCAAACAGTCAAAGCCAACGAGCCTATTGGAAAGATTTTCTCCGATCCCGAAGACGACAATCGCACTATTCTTCACTTCGAAGTGCGACACGAACGCGAAAAACTCAATCCTCAAGAATGGGTTAAATAAACATAGCATTATGGTAGAGATTAAACTATATACTCCTGAATTAAGCCAAGATTGGAACCACTTTGTTGACGAGTCTAAAAACGCAACATTCCTTCATCGTCGTGAATATATGGACTATCATAGCCATCGCTTCGAGGATTGTTCGTTGATTGCTCACGACAATGGTAAAATCGTTGCGCTCTTACCTGCCAACCGTGTTGGCGACACGCTTTATTCTCACCAGGGACTCACCTATGGCGGTTGGCTCACTCAGCTCAAGCACTTCAATGCTGTGAATATGCTTGAAATATTTGATGCCATGAAGGAATATTGTCTTTCTATCGGAATTAAGCACCTCATTTATAAGGCTATTCCTCACATCTACCACAAATATCCTGCCGAAGAGGACTTGTATGCAATATTTCGACATGGTGGCAACATAATCGAAACCAACATTTCGTCTTCAATTCCTCTCGACCAGCCTCTTGACTTCAACTACACCTATCGCAAGATGGTTAAAACGGCTATTGCCAACAATCTGTCGGTGGCAGAATCTCAAGATTACACTCAATATTGGAACATCTTGACCGAGCTACTCGGTACTAAATACGACACTACCCCAGTTCATTCGCTCGACGAAATCTCCATGCTTCATGACCGATTTCCTCACAACATCAAACTCTACACCGTGAATAAATATGATGAAATGCTAGCTGGAGTACTTATCTACTGCACTCCTCTTGTGGCGCATGCTCAATACATCGCAAGCAACGAGGAAGGCAAGAACAAAGGTGCATTGGCTTTACTTTTCAATCACCTTATCAAACACGAATTTAAGGGTTTGAAGTACCTCGACCTCGGCACTTCCAATGAGAACAAAGGTCTCTACCTCAACGAAGGACTTATCCTTCAAAAGAGCCACTTGGGAGGACGAGCAATAGTTCACAATACCTACAAAATAAGTTTCTAATGGCATACGACAACAGTAGTAACCTATCGCGCACCATAGTAAAAGCTATGGGAGTATTCGGGAGCATACAGGTGTTCAACATCTTGTGCTCTATCGTGCGCACCAAGCTCATTGCGCTATGGATAGGCCCTACTGGTATGGGACTCTTTGCTATTTTCAACTCGGTAATCGAAATGGTGGGCAACATCACCAATCTCGGTGTGCGCACAAGCTCGATACGAAGCATATCACTCGAAACAGCCAATCCTAATAAGCTATCTCGTGTGTGTACAGCCCTTCGTCGATGGTCAGCAATCTTAGGACTGGTTGGCGTGGCTGTTCTCGTCATTGGAGCTCCCCTTTTCAGCCGATTGACTTTCGGCAACGACTCCTACACTCATGGATTTATCTTCCTTGCTATAGCTCTTTTAGCCAACACACTCACCAACGGAGAACATGCTATCATGCAAGGCACGGCAATGTTGCGCAAACTTGCCAAATCTTCGCTCTACGGAGCATCGGTTGGATTGGTTCTATCTATCCCTCTCTACTACTTCTTAGGTGAGCAAAGCATTATCCCAAGTATCCTTTGCTATTCGCTATCGATATTGTTCTTTAGCTATATGATGCGCAACAAAGATGTGGGTATGAAGGGCGAAACGCTTTCGTTCAACGACACACTCAACATCGGCAAAGACTTCCTTAAATTGGGCTTCTTCATCACCCTCACCGACATTGTTACACAGACCACCAACTATATTTTCATCACCTACCTCAACAATGTGGCCGACACTGCCACTGTGGGTTACTATCAAGCAGGCTACACACTCATTGCCAAGTACACTGGGCTCATCTTGAGTGCCCTTTGTGTTGAATACTTCCCTCGATTGTCTAAGGTGGCTCACAGCAACATAAAACTGAACATCTTCGTTTCACAAGAGCTAAACATTGCTCTCATGGTGCTCACGCCAGTCATCATTGCTTTCATCTTGTTCCGCCGACTCATTATCACTATACTTTACACCGAAAGTTTCTTCGTCATCGAAACATTCATCTCGGTAGGTATCATAGGTATGATATTCCGCGCCGTATCTTGGTGTATGGCTTATGTGATTCTCGCTAAGGGCAGAGGCAAGCTATTCTTCATCACCGAGACCGTCGACACATTCATTTACCTTGCACTCTATATTTCGGCATTCCACTTATGGGGCTTGGACGGCTTTGGATATGCATTCTTTAGCTGGTATTTCAGCTACACACTCATCGTTACATTCATCTATTATCGCATCTTCCATTTGCGACTCAAAGCCTCATGTTTCCAATGGATCGCATGGGCATTGTGCACAAGCATTTCGGCATTCTTGTTCATGCAAAATGAGTGCTACATTGGCGCAGCTATAGTCTTCGTCATCGCCACCGTCGCCAGCAGCATCAAATTCATTCAAATGATGCGTCGCCACAAATAAATAACTGATTTTTAGAAAGTTTTTAACTCTTGCATTTCCCTCACGGAAACAAAACTTTTTAGGTATTTATTTGTTCATTACAAAAATACTCCCTATCTTTGTCATCGAAATATGACAATAATCTAAGGGGTCTCAACTTTTACCAAGTTGGAGATTCTTTTATTTTTTACTAATCTTAAAAAACTAACGAAATAATGGCAATAAGCTATATGACCCAAGAGGGTTACAAGAAAAAAATGGAAGAAATCGCTTACCTTGAAAATGTAAAGCGTCCAGAAATCTCTCGCGCTATCGCTGAAGCACGCGACAAGGGTGACCTTTCTGAAAATGCTGAATACGATGCAGCTAAAGAAGCTCAAGGTATGCTTGAAATGAAGATTGCACAACTTAAGGACCTTGTGGCTAATGCTCGCATTATCGACGAAACTAAGCTCACTACCGACGAAGTGCAACTTATGAGTGTCGTTACTATCAAGAACTTGAAGAACAACGCTACTCAAACCTACACTATCGTTGCAGACTCAGAAGCTAACCTTCGCGAAATGAAGATTTCTACTTCTACTCCTATCGCTAAGGGACTTATGGGACACAAAGTAGGTGATATCGTTGAAATCACTGTTCCTGCTGGTGTTATGAAATTTGAAATTGTTGAAATCTCTATCTAATTTTACATTATGGCATCTATTTTCTCAAGAATCATTGCAGGCGAAATTCCAAGTTACAAAGTTGCCGAAGACGACAAGCACTATGCTTTCCTCGACATCAACCCAGTAGCTGCTGGACACACTCTTGTTGTGCCTAAGCACGAAGTTGACTACATTTTCGATCTTCCTAACAACGAATATGCCGAACTTACAGCTTTTGCTAAGAAAGTAGCCGAAGCTATGAAGGAAGTTATGCCTTGCAAGCGCGTAGGTGTGGCTGTAATGGGACTTGAAGTACCTCACGCTCATATTCACCTATTGCCTATCAACAGCGAAAGCGATATGAATTTCTTCGCCGAAAAGAAGCAACTTCAACCTGAAGAAATGAAAGCTATCGCTGAAAAAATCTTCAACAAATTCAACGAAAACGAAACATCTCACCCTGAGATTTTCTAATCTCAACAGATATATACATCACAACTAAGAGGCTATGCACTTTCCGAGCATAGCCTCTTAATTTTTTCCACACTTTCCTTCACCTATAAAAAATAAGCGATGCGCACATTTGCACATCGCTTATTAGTATTCTATAAATCCCAGTTTTTAGAACTCTGCATTGTTTGGAGTGCGTGGGAAAGGAATCACATCGCGGATATTTGACATACCTGTTACGAATAGCAATAGGCGTTCAAAACCAAGACCGAAACCAGAGTGAGGCACTGTACCGAACTTACGAGTTTCAAGATACCACCACATATCCTTCATTGGGATATTTAGCTCTTCGATACGATTGATAAGCTTGTCGTAGCTTTCTTCGCGTTCCGAACCACCAATGATTTCGCCAATCTTTGGGAACAATACATCCATCGCGCGAACAGTCTTACCGTCCTCATTTTGCTTCATATAGAATGCCTTGATTTCCTTTGGATAGTCAGTCAAGATCACAGGACGCTTGAAGTGTTCTTCTACAAGGAAGCGTTCGTGTTCCGATGCCAAGTCTACACCCCAATATACTGGGAATTCAAACTTGTGACCACCTGCCACTGCTTCTTCAAGAATCTTGATACCTTCAGTGTAAGTCAAGCGCACGAAGTCTTGCTTAAGCACACCTTCAAGGCGAGCGATAAGTTCCTTGTCGAACATATCGTTCAAGAACTTAACATCGTCATAGCAGTTATCCAACGCCCACTTCACACAGTACTTGATGAAGTCTTCAGCCAAGTCCATATTGTCAACGATGTCGTTGAATGCTACTTCTGGTTCAATCATCCAGAATTCAGCCAAGTGACGAGGAGTATTTGAATTTTCGGCACGGAATGTAGGACCGAAAGTATAAATTGCACCAAGTGCTGTTGCTGCAAGCTCACCTTCAAGCTGACCTGATACTGTCAAACTTGCTTGCTTGCCGAAGAAGTCGTTATCGTAACGGATTGAACCATTTTCGTCCTTCTTCAAGTCGTAAAGGTTCATTGTTGTTACTTGGAACATTTGTCCTGCACCTTCACAGTCAGAAGCTGTGATGATAGGTGTGTGGAAATAGAAGAATCCTCTTTCGTGGAAGAAACGGTGAATAGCGATTGCCATATTGTGGCGAATGCGGAACACTGCACCAAATGTGTTAGTGCGTGGACGCAAGTGAGCTATATCACGCAAGAATTCCATTGTGTGACCCTTCTTTTGCAATGGATAGCTATCTGGATCGGCTGTACCGTAGATTTGGATCTTTTCAGCTTGGATTTCGCAAGTTTGACCCTTACCTTCCGATTCTACCAACAATCCTTCTACACACAAACTAGAACCTGTTGTAATAGGTTTCAATTCTTCCTCGCTGAACTTTGCAAGGTCTACTACGATCTGTATGTTTTTGATTGTTGAACCATCGTTCAATGCCACAAATTGTACATTTTTGTTGCCACGGCGAGTTCTCACCCAACCCTTCACGCACACTTGTTGTCCCACAAGTGATGCATCGAAAATATCAACAATCTTTGTCCTTTTCAAACTCATAATGATGTATATTCTTATCGTTTTTATAGTTCTGATTATTCAAATGAGCCTTGCTTCAAGAAGTTCACTTCATCTTGAGTCAAGTAACGCCAGCGTCCGCGTGGAAGATCCTTCTTTGTCAAACCTGCAAAGTATACACGGTCAAGCTTCACCACATGGTAGCCAAGCGATTCAAATATACGACGCACAATACGATTCTTACCTGAGTGGATTTCGATACCTGCTTGCTTACGATCGGTTGGCGATACATAGCTGATTGCGTCAGCATGAATTTCACCATCTTCAAGCATAATACCATCGGCAATTTGTTGCATGTGTTCTTCCGAAATTGCCTTATCTACCCACACTTGATAGATCTTCTTCTTTACATATTGTGGGTGAGTAAGCTTTGATGCCAAATCACCATCATTTGTAAGTAGAAGCACACCTGTTGTATTGCGGTCAAGACGGCCCACTGGATAGATGCGTTCGTCGCATGCACCCTTCACAAGGTCCATAACTGTCTTACGACCATTTGGGTCATCACTTGTTGTTACACAATCTTTTGGCTTGTTCAATAGGATGTAGCACTTGCTTTCAAGCACAACCACCTTGTCGTTGTATTCCACAACATCTGAGTGAGTGATCTTTGTACCAAGTTCTGTTACCACATTGCCATTCACCTTCACATAGCCTTTTTGGATCAATTCATCGGCAGCACGACGCGAGCACACACCTGCATTTGCCATGAACTTATTCAAGCGGATTGCTTCTTCTGGATCCACGATTGGCATTTCATATTCAACACGCTTTGGGCGTGGAGTGAAACGCATTTGTTGGATTCTTTCGCCTCCCTTATTGAATTTCTTGTTTCCTTGACGGTTGTTACCACCGAAACCACCTTGGCGGTTGTTATTGTAACCACCTTGACGATTGTTAAAGCCGCCTTGACGGTTGTTGTTGTAACCACCTTGACGATTATTATTAAAGCCACCTTGACGGTTGTAACCGCCTTGGCGTGTGCCATAGCTATTGTTGCTTTGTTGTTGTTCGCCTTCAGCTACATTATTTTCATAGTTGTTGCTATAATTGTTGTTATAACGATTGTAGCCACCTTGGCGATTATTGTTATATCCACCTTGGCGATTGCCATAACCACCTTGACGATTGTTATTATAGCCGCCTTGACGATTGCCATAACCGCCTTGGCGATTATATCCGTAATTTTGACGATTACCATAAGAACGCTGAGAATAAGAGTTCTCTCCTTGTTCTTGATTATAACTCACCTTTTCAAACTGTTCGTTGTTACCAACGCCTTCAGTCCCTCTTGACTCACCAATTCTTGGTCTTCTTGGTTTCTTTTCGAGATTTTCTTCCATAAATCTAATTTGTTTTGCAGCCTCGCGGTTGCGCGTAAATAATTCCGATTAAAAGTAAGGTTGTTTTTATTTTATATTTTGTTTTCTCTATAGTGAACTTTTATAAATCACTTTGCTATAATACCTTTATAGCTAATAGTAAATTCAACTGCGGTATTTATATAAATTCTCTATTATATCTTTTCTAAGGTGCAAAGATAGTGTTTTTTGTAGAAACAACAATTTTTGCACCTAAAAAGATTTGTATTTCATGTTTTGTTATCAATATCCTGTATAGCTGTGAGGCGTGATACGCTTAAGCTCGGCTTTCACTTCGTCGCTCACATTTAGTGTATCGATAAATTCCGATATACTTTGTTCGTTCACCACGCTGTTTGTGCGTGTTAATGCCTTCAATGTTTCATATGGCTTTTCATATCCTTCACGACGAAGAATTGTTTGAATAGCTTCAGCCACCACATTCCACATATTATCAAGATCGGCATAGATTGCTTCTTCGTTAAGAACAAGCTTGCCAAGACCCTTCAATGTGCTCTTCATTGCAATCACCATGTGACCCACAGGAACACCCACATTACGAAGCACTGTTGAGTCGGTCAAGTCGCGTTGCAAACGAGAGATTGGCAACTTTGACGACAAGTGTTCAAGCACTGCATTAGCAATACCAAGGTTACCTTCTGAGTTTTCAAAGTCGATTGGATTCACCTTGTGAGGCATTGCCGATGAACCCACTTCACCTGCCTTAATCTTTTGCTTGAAGTAGTTCATTGATATATATTGCCAAATATCGCGGTCAAGGTCGATGATAATTGTGTTGATGCGCTTCATTGCATCAAACATTGCGCCGAAATTATCGTAGTTTGAAATTTGGGTTGTCCAACGCTCACGCTTGATTCCAAGCTTTTCGCTCAAGAACTTTTCAGCAAATTCAAGCCAGTTCACTTCAGGGAATGCGATAAGGTGTGCATTGAAGTTACCTGTTGCACCACCGAACTTACCGCTCACTGGTACTGCCTTTAGTTGTTCAAGTTGTTCTTCAAGACGATAAGCAAACACCTTTATTTCCTTACCCAAGCGAGTAGGCGATGCTGGTTGACCATGTGTCTTTGCAAGCATTGGAAGTTCTTTCCATTCTTCAGCAAATGCATTCAATTGGTCGATTACTTCTTGTACAAGTGGTACCAACACATCGTTCATTGAGTCCATCACCGACATTGGAACCGATGTATTGTTGATATCTTGTGAAGTCAATCCGAAGTGGATAAATTCCTTGCATTCGCTCAATCCAAGTGCATCGAAGCACTCTTTCAAGAAATACTCCACAGCTTTAACATCGTGATTGGTTACGCTCTCAATATCCTTGATTCGTTGAGCATCTTCCAACGAGAAGTTTTCATAGATTGCACGCAATGATGCATATTTGCTTGCATCCACGCCACTAAGTTGTGGCAATGGCAATTCACACAATGCAATGAAATATTCTACTTCTACTTTCACACGATAGCGAATCAATGCAAATTCTGAGAAATAAGCATCTAGAGATTCAGTTTTTCCACGATAACGGCCATCGATTGGCGAAATGGCTGTGAGGGTACTTAAATTCATTTTCTTTATTTTTTATTTATTGGGTTATTTTTTCTTTAATTTTTCGGTGATTGTGCTTTTTTCTGCGAAAAATCTATCAATCAGCCGTTTAATCTTTTCATTACTTATTAGACATTGCAAATTTACAACACTTTGAACAATTTTTCTAAACTTTTTTCATTTTTTTCTTTGCCAATTCAAAAAAAAGTTATACCTTTGCATCGCAATTGAGAAATCAATAGGGCGTTTAGCTCAGCTGGTTCAGAGCATCTGCCTTACAAGCAGAGGGTCGGCGGTTCGAATCCGTCAACGCCCACAACAAAATGTTAAGCGATTCAATCAACGATTGAGTCGCTTATTTTTTTGTGTTTACACCGATATTATTTAATTTTGCATTACACTTTGTGCGCCATTAAAATGAAACTACTTAAGCTATTCTGCATTCCTATCATTTTCATGCTCATTGCTTGTTCGCCTACAAGCAAGCACAACTCATCTTATTCGGGCAACGACAATTTTACCCCCGTCCCTATGCTCCATGCCAATGGCATCACCATTGAGCACAACTCAAGCAACGACTCTCGCATCTCTATCATCAATCCGTGGAAAAAAGACGCCAATCTATGCTCTTTCACACTCTCTGATAACAATGAGTCTACTCCTAACAACGCAATCACTCGCCCACTCAAACGAGTTATCGTATATTCTACCGTTCACGCCAATATCATCAAAGAACTGGGACACTTATCAGCCATCAAGGGTGTGTGCGATCCTCAATACTTCACGATCCCCGAAATTATCGAGGGCGTCTACAATGGTTCTATAGTAAATGTGGGCTCAAGTGCTTCTCCTAACATCGAACGCATCATCGCGCTTTCACCCGATGCTGTCATCGTGTCGCCCTACCAAGATTCTCAGTTCAAAGACATCGAAAAACTCGGTATCACCGTGGTACAATGTGCCGACTATATGGAAACTTCTCCTCTGGGCAGAGCTGAATGGATCAAACTGTTTGGTGAATTGTTTGGCGAGCAAGAAAAAGCCGACAGCATTTACAATAATGTGTTAACTGAATACAACCAACTCAAGCAACTTGCTGCTCAATCGCAACACAAAACCAAAGTCCTATCCGAAAACATCATCAATGGCACTTGGTATGTTCCTGGTGGCGATAGCTATATGGCTCAACTTTTTGCCGATGCTGGTGGCGCCTATGCTTGGAGTGATGTTCACACCACTGGTTCTATTCCTCTCGATATGGCTCAGGTGCTCGAAAAGTCTCACGATGCCGATGTGTGGCTCATCAAGAGCTTAGAATCTTCGTTTAGCTACACCAAACTCAAGGTTCAAAATGCTCTTAATGCCGAATTTAAGGCGTTCAAGCAGAAAAACATCTATTTCTGCGACACCGAGCGCACCACCTTGTATCAAGATTTCCCTTTCCACCCCGAACTTTTATTAAAAGAATATATAGCAATTTTCAACCCTCAATTGCTCCCCGACTACAATACACAATATTACAAACCTCTATTAGATGAGTAATTCTACCAACATACACAATCGACGATTTGTCATTGCCACCATTGCCCTATTAGCACTGCTTATAGCTCTAATTATTGGCAACCTACTGATTGGCTCTGTAGACATTCCTGCGAGCGAAATTTTCGGTATGCTCACTGGCGAAAAATGCGACAACCACATCTGGGAGGTCATCATCTTCCAATCTCGCATCCCTACCATCATCACAGCCACTCTTGCTGGGGCGGCTCTTGCTGTGTGTGGACTACTCTTGCAAACGGTTTTCAACAACCCTCTTGCCGACCCTTCTATATTAGGTATATCCACAGGCGCAAGTCTTGGCGTGGCTATCGTTATGCTCATCGGTGGTAGCGCTCTATCAAGCATCACAGGCTCATTGGCAGCCCACCTAACCACCCTATCGGGGGCTTTCATCGGCGCAATGGCTGTGTTGGCTATACTCATCGTATTTTCAACTTTCGTCAAGAGTGCCACAATGATTCTCATCATCGGTATTATGGTGAGCTATCTCACTTCGAGCGCCATTTCACTGCTCAATTTCTTTGCTACCGAAGAGGGCGTTCACTCTTTCGTTATTTGGGGTATGGGTAACTTCTCTGGCGTATCGGCCGATGAGATTTCATTCTTCACCATCGCCATAATCATTTCACTTTTGGCTGCTATCCTCATGGTGAAGCCTCTCAACGCGCTACTTCTCGGCACTCGCTACGCCGAAAACCTTGGTGTCAACATCAAGCACACTCGCAACACGCTACTCATCATCACAGGACTTCTCACAGCTGTGGTTACTGCCTATTGTGGACCTATCAGCTTCCTCGGATTGGTTGTTCCTCACATAGCTCGTCTATCTATCGGAACTTCCAACCACAATATTCTCACACCTATAACCATGTTGGCAGGTGCCGTAATGGCTCTATTGTGCTCTCTCGTGAGCGTTGCGCCTGTTTCAATAGGAATCATTCCTATTAATGCCATCACTCCTATCATTGGTGTACCTGTGATAATATACATCATTCTCAACCGTCGCAAACTACAGTATTTCAACTAAATATGTCTATACTAAGCACTCACAATCTCACAGTAGGCTATCGCAAAGGCAACACCGATACTCCTATTCTTTCCTCACTCAATCTATCGGTTGAGCAAGGCAAACTTGTAGCTCTTCTTGGTGCCAATGGTATAGGCAAATCCACCCTCCTGCGCACCATCACGGGCGACCAAGCTCCGCTCGAAGGCAACACTCTCCTCAACGGAACGCCAATCAACTCTATCAGCAAAAAGGAGCTATCGCGACTTCTTAGCATCGTCAACACCGACCGCACTCAGGCTGGTGGACTCACCGTTCGCGAACTCGTGTCGCTTGGTCGACAACCCTACACAGGCTTCTTGGGAATATTAGATAGCAATGATCGCTCTATCGTCGAAGATGCGATGCACCAAGCAGGAATCAGCCACAAGGCGAATTCGTTCCTTGCCGAGCTATCCGATGGCGAACGACAAAAGGTGATGATTGCCAAGGCACTTGCACAAAGCACTCCTATCATCATTCTCGACGAACCAACAGCCTTCCTCGATGTGGAAAGCCGCATGGAAACAATGCTCTTGCTCCATCGCCTTGCCCACGAGCACAACAAGGCTATCCTTCTTTCGTCGCACGACCTTTCTCAAGCTGTCATGCTTGCCGACGAGTTGTGGATTATTACTCACGACCGACAAGTTTTAAGCGGAAACACCGAAGATCTTGCTCTCACTGGGGCTATGGACTCTATTTTCGCTTCACAAAACATATCGTTCAACCTTTCACAAGGCGATTTCTGCATCAATATCGATTGTCCTCATTCGGTCAACCTCAAAAGCGACGACGCCGTCCTAACTCGCTGGATTGCAAACGCTCTTGCTCGCAATGGCTATCGCATCAACTCCGATTCTCAGTGCGACATCACCATCACAGCAACATCGCCAAGAAATTTCTCCATCGAGAAAGCAAATCGCCTCATCACAGCTACTTCTATCAACGATTTAATCGCAGCATTAGCTACGATTTCATAAATTTATCAACAAAAATCAAAATTTTTATCACAAATATTTGCACATCTCGCAAAAAGGTTATATCTTTGCACTCGCAATTCAGAAATGAATGCAATCGGGGTGTAGCGCAGTCCGGTTAGCGCACCTGCTTTGGGAGCAGGGGGTCCCAGGTTCGAATCCTGGTACCCCGACACAAAAGGAGTTACAATCGTAACTCCTTTTTTTTTGTTTTTTTCAACCCCATCACCCACTATTACCCATATCTTCCCCCATTTTTTGTCCTTATGTCTAAAAATCATTCGCCCACTATTGGCACTATAGCTACTATAGTCACTATTCACCCCCTCAGCCCGCAGGGCTACATCTAAGGTAACCCCGTACTTCAGTGCGAGGTAGAAGCCACACCACACTCGCTTGCCGTTTAGGTACGCCATCTCCCCATCCACCCCATCCCTTTTTGTTCTTTTGTCTAAAAAATTATCATCTTCATCCGTAGGATGACACTACTATTAACCGGTGGTTAAGCAAAGCGCAACCACCGGACTACACCCCACAACAAACATGCACCTGAAGGGTGCTACTTCACGAAAACACCCTCTATAGACATCTCCCCGAAAAAATATTTCTCAAAAAAGCTCCCACTATAACATTTTTTGATTATTTTTGCCTATGATTATCACAAGATAGTCAAGACATATTATTAAGAGCGTTATTGAAACTTTTCTTGTTCAGTCAAATTCTCGCAAAATTTGAAAAAGGGACAAAGAAGGTGGCAACAATGCTCACGCTTTGGTTATATACTATCCTCATTGGATTCTATATATCGGATAAGCGTGGGCGACTGTTGCTTATCTGTCCCAAAGGCAATGCGAGAAGCCAGACTGAAAGATAAGCGAAATACAGTCCTCACGCTTTCTTTGTTTATTTACGGTTCCACTCGGAGGATTGAAGAACACAAAGCAAATTTCAAAAATGAAAACATTTAAGTTGATTGGAATGACTGTGGTGTCTATTCTTATGTGTGCTAATTTCGCTTCTTGCAGCAAAGATGATGAACCTAAAAAAAATGATTCTGGGGTTGTTTCTAACGAAAAGAAAGTTGTTGAAATAACAGATTATTATGTAACAAGATGGGGCGAACAGAGTCATACAATAAAATTTGTTTATGACGAACAAAAAAGATTAATTAAAGCTAAAAACAGTTCCGATAATTATACAGAATATTACATTTGGAAGGAAAATCTTATTGAAAATTATTATGGTGAAGATGACAATGATCCTTGGTGTTATGGCTTAAATAAAGGACTTGTCTCTGAAACATATAGTTTAAATCGCTATAATATTAAAGATATAGAAGATGCCCATAAATATAATTCTTCAAAACAAATGATTTCATGGACTTACCCTATTGATAAAGAGATTGAACTTGTTTGGGAAAAAGGTAATTTAAAGACAATAATTAAAGCATTTGGCGATACTGTAGAGTTTTATTATAGCGACAAAACTTGTAAAGGATATTTTCCTTTGATGCATCAAGCTTTAGAATATACGATTCATAGTGGACTTAATTATTTTTGGTATGAACTTTATTATGCACACCCCGAATTAGTGGGTTTAAGAACTAAACAGTTGCCGGATAAAGTAGTTGAAAAATATAGTAGTGGAAATACCCAAGATATTATTGATATACAATATACATTTACTGATGATGGATATATTAAAACATGTACTATGACTGATAGTGATAATTTTACAATAAAATATTATTTCAAATGGCAATAACTAAATATTCGAACTAATTATACTCTCATAATCTATTATGAATAATAATCTATTTGTTTATACAATTCAATTTAGCATAAAAGGCAAACCGAAATCATTGAATTTTATGTGTTCAGCTGATTTTAGCAATGATTCTAACGAAAGAATCCTTACAGATTTTATTTGTTTCCTAATACGAAATCATGCGAAATCTATATATTTTCAGGAACAAAATGAAAGCATTTTCGCTAATAATATTAAATTAATTCTCACAAAAGAAGGAAAAGAACAGAATATACCTGTTTTAATAGATCGAAGTATACAAATATATCCACCTTTAGATTAAATGAAAACTTTTAGCTAACACCCCAAAAGCCAACCTATCCACAATCAGATAAGTTGGCTTTCTTAATTCCATCCCCCCTTTGCCCTTTTTGTCATTCTGTCCTTTTGTCTAAAGAGCCATTAGCCCCATTCGCTTCACCCCCCTATTGGCACTATAGCTACTATAGCCACTATTCACCCCTCAGCCCGCGAGGGCTACATCTAAGGTAACCCCGTACTTCAGTGCGGGGTAGAAACCACACCACAACCGCGTGCCGTTTAGGTACACCATCTCCCCCATCCACCCCATCCCCTTCTGCCCTTTTGTCTAAAAAATCTCCCACCCCTTCTATCTAAAGAACCCTTTCGCCCCAACCTTAAGGCATTTTTTGATGTTTATATATCACAAACACTCTATTTTCTCATCTCATTTTATGAACTTTTAGGAGTCAAAAGGTTGATTATGTAGAAATTTACAATTATTTTTGCAGTTTAAATGATATCATTATAAAATTTTACAAAAATGACTCCAAACAATAAAAAATATTTGATGATTGGCGGTATCGCCGCTGCAGTACTTGTTTTGGCTATTATCATTGGCTCTATCGTAAAGTCTAACAATGATATGCAAAAAGCCAACGAGCTGCTACAACTTGAGAACCAACAGCTACAACTTGCTGGCGAATACGAAAATCTTAACGACGAATATCAACGCCTCGAAAGCCAAACTCAATTCATCAACAACGACTCTTTGCTCAACAAGTACACCGAAGCAAAAAGCAAGGTTGAAAAGCTTCTTGCCGAATTGAAGACTCAAAAAATCACAAGCAACAAGCGCATCAAAGAGTTGAAATCAGAAATCGAATCACTAAAGGGTCTTATTCGCCACTATGTGTCTATCATCGACTCACTCAACAAAGAAAATGCTGGTTTGCGTGCCGAAAACACTCAAATCAAGAGCGAAAACAAGAAACTTTCAACCAAGATGAGCAAGGTAGAAGAACAAAAGGCTCACCTTGAAGAACGAATGACTCTTGCCGAAAAGATGAACATCACCAACCTCAACCTCTCTGCGTTGAAGAAAAACGGCAAGAAGGAAAAGAACATCACTAAGGCTAAACAATTAATGGTTACTTTCACCATTTCTCCTAATAACTCTACCCCTGTGGGCGAAAAGGAAATCTTCATGCGCATCACAAGCCCTGAAGGCACTTTGCTCGGCGAGCGAGGCACTTTCTCTTTCGAAGATGCTAAGGTTCCTTTCACCGACTGCAAAAAGGTGGAATACACTGGTCAAGAAATGGAAGTTACTATCTACTGGAATGTTGACATACCTCTTTCAGCAGGTGAATATCGTGTCGAAATCTTTGCCGACAACTATCGTCTTGGCTCAAAGATCTTCGTAATGAAGTAACCCCACCATTATCACTATTGTAACATCAAAACTAATAACTATAAAAGCTATGAAATCGGATAGCATCGTACTTATCCCAACCTATAACGAAAAGGAAAACATCTCTAAGATTATTGATGCTGTGCTTGGACTTGAGCAACAGTTTGATATTCTCGTTATCGACGACAACTCTCCTGATGGCACTGCTGCCATCGTGGAAGACATTATGACTCGCGAGAATCGTGTCCACATTCTTAAGCGCCCTGGCAAGCAAGGCTTAGGAACTGCCTACATCGCAGGTTTTAAGTGGGCTATCGAGCAAAAATACGACTATATCATCGAGATGGACGCCGATTTTTCTCACAACCCTAACGACCTTATTCCTTTGCGTAAGGCTTGCGCCGAAGAAGGTGCCGACCTTTCGATTGGTTCACGCTACATCACTGGTGTGAATGTAGTCAACTGGCCTATGGGACGCGTGTTGATGTCTTACTACGCTTCAATGTATGTTCGCATCGTTACTGGCATGAGCGTGCGCGACACCACTGCAGGATTCGTGTGCTACCGTCGCGAAGTTCTCGAAACTATCGACCTCGACAAGATCCAATTCAAGGGATATGCATTTCAAATCGAGATGAAATTCACAGCTTTCAAGTTCGGTTTCAAAATCAAGGAAGTACCTATCATCTTCGTCAACCGTGTGCTTGGCACAAGCAAGATGAGTGGTGGCATCTTTGGTGAAGCTGTGCTTGGCGTTATCAAGCTCAAAGTGGGTAGTTGGTTTAAGAAATACGAAAGAAAGTGAAAACGATAATACATAATGCCGAGATTATCAACGAAGGCAAACGATTTATCGGTTATGTCGTAATCGATAATGAAATTATATCAAAGGTGGGCGAAAGCGCACCTTTGCAAGCTTTAATCAGTGAGTGCGACGAAGCTATCGACGCACAAGGTATGCTACTTCTTCCTGGTGCCATCGACGACCAAGTGCATTTCCGCGAACCTGGTTTAACTCACAAAGCCAACATCGAGAGCGAATCACATGCAGCAGTTGCAGGGGGCGTTACTTCATTTATGGATATGCCTAACACTAAGCCTGCCACTACCACTGTCGAACTTCTCGAACAAAAATACGACCGTGCAGCACAAGTGTCGTGTGCCAACTACAGTTTCTATGCTGGTGCAACCAACGACAACATGGCCGAACTACGCAAGGTCGATTTCTCTCGCGTGTGTGGTGTAAAAGTGTTTATGGGTTCATCTACTGGCAACATGCTCGTCGACGACAAGGACACTCTTCGCAGCATCTTCAGCGAGATTCCTTCTATCGTTGCTATCCACAGCGAGGACGAAGCCATCATCAACCGCAACAAAGCTATTTATAGTGAACGATTTGGCAACGACTTGCCTGTATTCTTCCACCCACTTGTGCGTAGCGCCGAAGCATGCTATGTTAGCACTGCTCGTGCTGTCGAACTTGCCAACGAATGCAACACCCGTCTTCACATTCTTCACATCTCTTCGGCTCGCGAAATGGAGTTGCTCGACAATGCTCCTCTTGCCGAAAAGAAAATCACTGCCGAAGTGTGTGTGCATCATCTTTGGTTTACCGACAACGACTATGCTCAAAAGGGTAATCGCATCAAGTGTAACCCAGCAATCAAGACTCATGCCGACCGTCAATCACTACGCAACGCATTAAATAACGGACTCATCGATGTCGTAGCTACCGACCACGCACCTCACCTACTAAGTGAGAAACAAGGTGGTTGCTTCACAGCAGCTTCAGGTATGCCTCTTGTACAATATTCCCTCGTAGCTATGCTCGAAATGGCTCGCAAAGGCATCTTCACCACTGAAATGGTGGTCGACAAGATGTGCCACGCGCCTGCCACTCTCTATCGCATCAACAAGCGAGGCTTTATTCGCGAAGGCTACTACGCCGACATCGTGCTCGTCGACCCTAATGCTTCTTATGTTGTAGAAGCTAAGGACATCAAGTCTAAGTGTGCATGGTCGCCATTCGAAGGCGAACGACTACACAACAAAGTGAAAACTACTTTTGTCAATGGCCAGAAAGTCTTCGATAACGACACCATCAACACCAACATAAGAGGTCAACGCCTCACATTCACCGTATAGGAATTACCCCGAATAGAATAGATATAGGAAAGAAAAATGAATCAACTACAACTAAATGGTCTCACTCACGACGAGGTGTTGGAAAGTCGTGCCAAGTATGGGGAAAACATCCTCACGCCACCGCCTTCCACACCTCTATGGATTCAGTTCTTGGAAAAATTCCAGGATCCACTGATCCGCATTCTTTTGGTTGCATTCCTTTTATCGATAGGAATTGCAAGCTACGAGTATTTCTGCATTGAGCCCGATGCATCGGTTTTTCTTGAACCATTAGGCATTTTTATTGCCGTAATTCTTGCCACTGGCGTAGGTTTTATTGTAGAAGTGAATGCCAACAAGAAATTCAAGATTCTCAACCAGGTCAACGATGAAATCATGGTGAAGGTGATACGCGATGGCAAAATCACCGAAACACCTCGCAAGGACATCGTGGTGGGCGACATTGTGATTCTCGAAACTGGCGACGAAGTACCAGCCGACGGCGAATTGCTCGATTCAATGATGCTCAGTATCAACGAAAGCACGCTCACCGGCGAACCAATGACTCGAAAAACGCACGATAGCAACGAAGCCAACAAGAAATCAACCGACACCACCTACCCTGCCAACCACGCCATGAAAGGCACTTCGGTTATCGAAGGCCACGGCTTAATGCGCGTGTTTGCAGTGGGCGATCGCACCGAATATGGTAAAGTTTACACCGAAGCTCAAATCGAAAGCACTAGCAAAACGCCTCTTTTTGAGCAATTCGACCGATTAGGCAAAGTCATTTCTTACATGAGCTACACTGTAGCGCTTTTGATCCTGTTAGGACGCTTTGCTATGTACGATTATAGTGCCGAATTTGTTACCACTCATTTCCTCAACTACGCTATTTTCACGGTGATGCTTGCCGTTACACTCATCGTGGTAAGTGTCCCTGAAGGTTTGCCAATGAGTGTCAACCTAAGTTTGGCACTGAGCATGCGACGAATGCTCAATTCCAACAACCTCGTGCGCAAGATGCATGCTTGCGAGACTATGGGTGCTACCAATATCATTTGTACCGATAAAACTGGTACTCTCACTCAAAATCAGATGAGCGTTCATCAGGTTCACTTCTTTGGTAGCGAAAATGCTATTTCGAAGACTGTAGCCGAAGGTATTGCTTGCAACACCACTGCATTTATCGACGACACCAACCCCAACCGCATTAAGACACTCGGCAACCCTACCGAAGGTGCTCTCATACTATGGTTGCGCAACAATGGTATTGACTATCTACCTATCAGAGAAAACACTGCTGTCGTGGAGCAACTTCCATTCTCTACCGAGCGTAAATACATGGCAACCATTGTCAATAGCAACGCACTCGGGAAGAAGGTGCTTTACCTAAAAGGCGCACCCGAAATCTTACTCAACATGTGCGAATCAATCGAAGGAAATGTCGACAAAGAGCACATTATCAAGCTCCTTGCCGAATACCAAGCTAAGGCTATGCGCACACTTGCATTTGCCTACCAAGAATTAGCCGACGACGATAACGCAATTGAGAACAACAAGGTTGTTGCCAACCACCTAACTCTACTCGGCATTGTTGCTATTGCCGACCCTGTTCGTGCCGATGTACCCGATGCTATCAACGAGTGTTTGAACGCGGGCATCGAAGTAAAAATCGTCACTGGCGACATTGCAGGCACAGCAACCGAGATTGGCCGACAAGTAGGACTATGGAAGGAAGGCGACTCGCTCAACGAAAACCACATCTCAGGTCCAGAGTTTGCAGCATTAAGCGATGAAGAAGCTCTTAAGCAAGCACAAAAAATAAAAATTATGTCGCGCGCGCGTCCAAGCGACAAATCTCGCCTCGTCAACCTTCTACAAAGCATCGGCAAAGTGGTTGCAGTAACTGGCGACGGCACCAACGATGCTCCTGCACTGAATGCAGCCTCAGTAGGTTTGTCTATGGGCGATGGCACATCGGTGGCTAAGGAAGCAAGCGACATCACCATCATCGACAACTCGTTTGCAAGCATCTCTAAATCTGTTATGTGGGGACGCTCGCTCTACAAGAACATACAACGTTTCATTCTATTCCAAATCACAGTGAATGTAGTTGCGTGCGCTATTGTTTCGCTCGGTGCATTCATGAGCTACCAATCACCTCTCACAGTAACACAAATGCTTTGGGTGAACTTGATTATGGACACTTTTGCAGCACTTGCTTTCGCATCTCTTCCTGCATCTCGAAGTGTTATGAACAACACGCCTCGCCGACGCACCGATTTCATCATCACCAAGTCGATGTGGCAATATGTGTTTGGCATCGGACTTCTATTCATTTTGTTCCTATTCGGTTTGCTTCAATACTTTATGAACGACACTGTTGACTCTTTCGACAGCTTCTCATTCACCGAATATTTTGCCAACTACCTCAACTTCTCGCACAACAATTCATTCTCTATTCAAGAATGCACAATATTCTTTAGCATCTTTGTATTCTTGCAATTCTGGAGTATGCTCAATGTGAAGCACTTCGATTCTACCGACGCATTCTTCACTAAGTTCAGCGAAACTAAGGTATTCTATAGCGCGATGATAGTCATTCTATTGGGACAACTACTCATTGTCAACTTTGGTGGAAAAATGTTCAATGTAGTTCCGCTCACCACACACGATTGGACTTGCATTATAGGTGGAACATCATTAGTTTTCATTGGTGGATTGCTATTCCGAGCAATTAAATCACTCGTCACTCAAAAGTAAAACCCTATAAAAAGCAAAAATGCCTGGCTCTCACGAGCTCGGCATTTTTTATTTATGAATAGAATCTATAAATAATAGAAAAGTGCAATTTATGTTTTGCGATTGCAAATTTGGTTCTATTTTTTCTATTCTAAAAGGTCTTTTAACGAAATAATTGTCCTAAAATTCCTAAAATCGGCTATTTATTAAGATTATTTGAGTACTTTTGTGGTGAATATTTAACTATTATGCGAAATACAGAAAAACAAGCCCTTATAAAGGTTACCGATTTTGACAAATTAGTCAATCCCGACAAGGTCGACGAAGATGTTTTCATTTTCGACGACATCAAAAGTGTAACCGTCGACGATACTCCTGTAGTTATCGAAATGCCGATTTTCGTAATGTGTGTGCAAGGTAGTGCCGACATCGAACTCAATCTCAAAGAGTACCATGTGCCTTCTAATAGCCTTGTTACACTTATGCCCGACCACATTTTGCATGGCTACAAGCATAGCGACGATTTCAAAGGCTTGTTTATCGCTGTAAGCAATCGCTGTGTCGACGAACTCATCCCCGACATCCTCACTGCTCTACCTGCCATTATGACTTTCCGTAATTCGCCTGTCGTTGAGCTTAATGCGACCGAAATGGATATACTCAAGGAGATGCACTCGTTCTTGTGGATGCTTGTTCGCTCCGATGTGGGCTTATACAAAAAGAAAGTGGTCAACGGTATGCTTCAATCGTTGCTCTACACTGCACTTTCAGCCTACAAATCGCGCAATATGTACGAAACAGTAAAGCGCTCGCGCAACGAAGATATTTTCTTCAATTTCTTCACCCTACTCGAACACAATTTCCGCCAAGAACGCTCGGTACAATTCTATGCCGACAAACTTTGCATCACGCCTAAGCACCTTTCTACTGTGGTAAAAGCCGTGAGTGGACGCACTGCTGGCTCTTGGATCGATGGATATGTGATTCTTGCAGCTAAAGTGATGTTGCGTTCAAGTGCCAACACGATTCAAGAGGTGAGTGTTGCGCTCAACTTCCCTAACCAATCATTCTTCGGAAAATTCTTTAAGCAACATGTTGGCATGTCGCCTCGAGAATATCGTCTCAAGAACGACCACGAAACCAACTAATCAACTGTTTTACGCACAATTACACCAATGAAAAAGATATTTTTCCTAATTATATGTTTGTGGACCATCGCAACTACTAACGCACAAAGCTCTTTGAACCCAAACAACCCATTTTCGCACTACGAAGAAGGTGTGAGCGATAGCATTAGCGTGAGCCTAATCACCTACTATCCAGGTAGCATAATGTACGAACTTTATGGTCACGCAGGTATCAAAATTGGGCTTAAAGATGGCTCTGGAGTGCTATACAACTATGGTATTTTCGACTTCAACTCTCCCAACTTTGTCTATCGCTTCATCAAGGGCGAAACCGACTACATGGTCAAGGGATATAGCTCGGAATATATGCTTCGTGGATATGCTCGCCGCAAGGTGGTCGAACAGGTGCTCAACCTAACTCAAGAACAGGCTTATCGTGCTGCCGAGTACCTCTACAACAACGCTTTACCTTGGAACGCGACCTATCGCTACAACTATGTTCTCGACAACTGTTCCACACGCCCTCGCGATGTGATTGAATATGCCTCAGGAGGCACTATCGAATACCCTCCTATGCAGGACACTACCACCTTCCGAAAAATGATGCATCGCTACAATGCCAACTATGCATGGTCGCAATTTGGTATTGACTTGGCTCTCGGAACAGGTCTCGACCGCACCATTACCTATCGCGAACAAATGTTCGTCCCTATGGTGCTCATGAATGCTTGTGCTGGTGCCACTATCGAGCACAACGGCGAGCGCGTTCCTCTTGTCAAGAACACTATCACACTTAACGAAGGTAGCGAGCAAGGCGACATCTTACCACCAAACCCTTGGTGGACAACTCCAATGTTTGTATTCTCGCTATTGCTTGCCATAGCCATAGCCCTTACTATCTTCGATTTGCGACGCACTAAAGTGTCGCGTTGGTTCGACTCCATTATGTATAGCGCTTTTGCTCTCGACGGATTGTTGATGTTCTTCTTGATATTCATTTCAACCCACGAAGCAACTTCACCCAACTGGAATGGAGTGTGGATTAACCCATTTTATCTACTTCCTGCTGTTTTGGTGTGGATAAAATCGGCAAAAAGAGTGCTTTATTTCTATCATTTTACTAACTTTGCAGTGCTATTAGCGCTCACTGTGGCATGGTATTGGATTCCACAAGTAGCTAACCTCGCATTTTTGCCGTTAATATTGTGTTCGGCAGTGCGTTCGGTCAATTATATTTTAATTTTTCGCAAACAAAAATAAATGCAAAATAAAAATCACAGTTCTCGTTTAATAACATCGATTCTTGCTTCGATGGTAGCTATCTCTGCGATGTCGCAATCATCGGGAGAACGCCCTCAATTGGTTATTCAAATCATGGTAGACCAATTAAGAAGCGACTACCTCGACCTTCTGCAAGACTACTTGGGCGAATCGGGTTTCAAACGCCTTGCTGCCAATGGGGCGTGCTTCGAGAATATTGATTTCGACATCGATGAGGTCGATTTAGTATCGGGCACTGCAATGTTCGTTACTGGAACCTATCCTCGCATCAACGGCATTAGTGGCGAGTACATTTACAACCCACAAAAGAAGGCTGTTCAAAAGATTCTTGCCGACCCATCAAAAATGGGCAATTTTACCAACGAGAAACTTTCGCCTGTTGCCCTTAAATCGTCAACTGTTAGCGACGAGCTAAAAATACATAGCGACGGACTCGGATATGTGTATTCTATTGCACCCGATGCTCAACAAGCCATCATTCTTGCCGGACACGCTGGTAATGGTGCTTTTTGGATCAACGACATCAACGGAAAATGGTCTACATCAACATTCTACACCGATGTTCCTCAAGCTATTTCTAATCGCAACTACAAGAATGCCCTATCATCGCGCATCGACACTATGTCGTGGGCTCCGATGATGGATTTGGCTAAATATCCAGGCATTCCTTCTCACAAGAAATTCTACCCTTTCAAATACATTTTCTCTGCTTCTCGCAACGACCGTTATGTCAACTACAAGCGCACGGCTCTTGTCAATGAAGAGGTAACTTCGGTGGCGCTCGACTTCATCGAATCGCTCAAAATGGGTACTCGTGGCGAAACCGACATGCTCAACATCGCTTACTCTCTATCTACCTATAGCGACAATGCAGGTGCTGGAAGTGTTGAATTGCTCGACAAATACTTGCGTCTCGACCGTCAACTTGGTCGACTTCTCGATGCTATCGACAACCGTGTAGGACTCGATAAAACCCTCGTTGTACTTGCCTCTACAGGCTATTTCAAGGAAAATACTCCTGTCGACGAAAAGTTCCGAATTCCTTCAGGAATTTTCAGCCCTTCAAAGGCTAAATCGCTCCTCAACCTTTACCTTATGGCTGTGTATGGCAATGCACAATGGGTAGACAACTATCACGACGATTATTTCTACCTTAACCAAAAGCTAATCAAGGAGAAAGGACTTAATCTCAAGGAAGTGCGCAACAACGCCAGCAGCTTCTTGCGTCGCATGAGTGGCGTAGCCGAAGCTTACTCGGTCGACGAAATCATCGACGGACCTGCCGACGGCGTGTCTAAACACATCTACAACGGACTCATTGCCAACCATGTGGGCGATGTGATTGTGAAAGTTATGCCAGGTTGGACTATTTCGCAAACCGAAGACTCTACCAACCCAAGCTCTAAGCACATTCGCACGGCTGCTATCAGCACTCCTGCCTACATTTTGCACCCAAGCATAAAAGCGCAAAAAATAACTTCTCCTGTCGATGCCACTCTATTGGCTCCTACCATTTCTCGACTTTTGCGCATCCGCTCGCCTAATGCTGCCAGCGGAAAACCTTTTATTCTTGAATAAAAGACCACTTAATTGCGTGGTTTTACGCAACATTTCATTATCTTTGCAAAATATTGGTGCTTTTTGCCCTTTTTGCTCACTTTAGCATCTAAAGTTGGGCTAAATGGGGTACTTTAAGCCTTTTAATTACTGAAAAAACAAAAAACAAATATAAAATGGGATTCGTAGACTTTTTAAAATCGCTATTCGGTAGCAAATCCGATCGTGACTTGCGTGAAATCCGTCCAGTGCTCGACAGCATTTTAGCGATTTATCCAACATTGGAAAAACTATCACACGACGAACTGCGTGCTAAAATCGACGAAGTAAAAGCTCAACTTCGTGCAAGCGTGCAAACTAAGCGTGACAAAGTAGCTGCGCTCAAAGAAGAAGTCGAAACTCTCGACTACGAAAAGCGCGAACCACTTTGGGAAGAAATTGATAAGTTGAACAAGGAAATCCTTGAAGACTTGGAAGTGGAACTTAAGAAAGTGCTTCCACTTGTGTTTGCTATCGTTAAGGACACTGCTCGTCGTTTCAAAGAAAATGAAACTATCGAGGTTACAGCCACTCAATTCGACCGCGAACTCGCTGCTCAAGGCAAGGACTTCATCTCTATCGAAGGCGATAAGGCTTACTATAAGAACCATTGGGTAGCTGGTGGTAACGAAATCACTTGGACTATGGTTCACTACGATGTTCAGCTTATCGGTGGTATCGTTCTTAACGACAACGGTAACGGTAAGGACAGCAAGGGTAAGATTGCCGAAATGGCAACTGGTGAAGGTAAGACTCTTGTTGCTACTCTTCCAGTATTCCTTAACGCATTGACTGGTAATGGCGTGCATGTCGTTACTGTCAACGACTACCTTGCTAAGCGTGACTCGGAATGGATGGGACCTTTGTATATGTTCCACGGTCTATCGGTAGCTTGTATCGACAAGACTCAACCTAACTCTGCCGAAAGACGCGCTGCCTACAACTCCGACATCACTTTCGGTACTAACAACGAATTTGGTTTCGACTACTTGCGCGACAATATGGCGATGGCTCCAGAAGAATTGGTGCAACGCCCTCACAACTATGCTATTGTCGATGAGGTCGACTCAGTTCTTATCGACGACGCGCGTACTCCTCTTATCATCGCTGGTCCTGTGCCTAAGGGCGACGACCAACTATTCTTGGAGTTCCGTCAAAATGTAGAAAATGTGTACAACGCACAACGCCGTCTTGTTACCGACCTTCTTGTTGAAGCTAAGAACCTTATGGCAAGCGACGACAAGGAAAAGGTAAAAGAAGGTTCGCTTAAACTTTATCGCGCTTACAAGGGACTTCCTAAATATGGTCCTCTTATCAAGTTCTTGAGCCAAGAAGGTGTGAAGCCTGCTATGCTTGCTACCGAAGCTCACTACATGCAGGACAACAACCGCGAAATGCACATCGTTACCGACCCTCTTTACTTCGTTATCGACGAAAAGAACAATAGCGTACACTTGACCGACAAGGGTATCGACATCCTTACTGGTCGCATCAACGATCCTAAGTTCTTCGTACTTCCTGACATCGCTTCTCAACTTTCTGCAGTTGAAAACGAAGCCATCAGCGACACCGAAAAGATCGCTAAGAAGGACGAACTTATGGCAGACTATGCTGTTAAGGCTGAACGCGTTCACACTGTGAACCAACTTCTTAAGGCTTACACTCTATTCTCTAAAGATGTTGAATATGTGGTGAGCGAAGATGGTAAGGTTAAGATCGTAGACGAACAAACTGGTCGTATTATGGAAGGTCGTCGTTATAGCGATGGTCTACACCAAGCTATCGAAGCTAAGGAAAATGTAAAGGTGGAAGCAGCTACTCAAACATTTGCTACTATCACTTTGCAAAACTACTTCCGTATGTACCACAAGCTTGCGGGTATGACTGGTACTGCCGAAACTGAAGCTGGTGAATTCTGGGATATCTACAAACTTGATGTTGTTACAATCCCTACTAACCGTCCTGTGCAACGCATCGACATGAACGACCGCGTTTATCGCACTAAGAAGGAAAAATACAACGCCGTTATCGAAGAAGTTCAAGCTATGCTCGAAAAGGGTCGCCCAGTTCTTGTGGGTACCACTTCAGTAGAAATCTCTGAGCTCTTGAGCCGTATGCTTACTGTGCGTCGCATTCCACACAATGTACTTAATGCTAAACTTCACCAAAAGGAAGCCGACATCGTAGCACAAGCTGGTCGTCCTGGTGTGGTTACTATCGCTACCAACATGGCTGGTCGTGGTACCGACATCAAGCTTACTCCTGAAGTTGAAGCTGCTGGTGGTCTTGCTATCATCGGTACCGAACGCCACGAATCTCGTCGCGTCGACCGTCAGTTGCGTGGTCGTGCTGGTCGTCAAGGCGATAAGGGTTCTTCTGTATTCTATGTATCTTTCGAAGACGACTTGATGCGTAAGTTCGTTTCTGATAGCATGATCAAGCGTCTCGATAGCTTCGGATTCAAGGAAGGCGAAATGCTTGAATCGTCAATGATTACTAAGTCAATCGAAAACGCTCAAAAGCGCGTTGAAGAAAATCACTTTGGTGTGCGTAAGCACTTGGTAGACTACGACGATGTGATGAACAATCAACGCAACGCCGTTTACAACCGCCGTCACCACGCTTTGATTGGTGAACGCATGGGTGTCGACATCTTGAACATGATCTACGACTGTGCTAACAACTTGGTCGAAAAATACAATTCTCCTAGCGACTTCGACGACTTGAAGATGCAAGTACTTTCTACTTTCGCAATGGAAGTACCTTTCAAGGAAGAAGAATTTGCTAAGATGGACAAAGACTCTAAGATTGATGCAATATATCGCTATGCTGTCGAAGTATTCAATCGCAAATCCGACTACATCGCCGAAGTGGCTATGCCTGTTGTGAAGACTATCGTTGAAGAACACGGTGCTAAGGGTCTTATGCAAGTGCCTATCACCGACGGTAAGCGTGGCTACCGCATCATGACCGATGTTGAAGAAGCCTACAACACTAATTGCAAGTCTATCGCTAAGGCTTGGCAAAAGGCTGTTCTTCTTATGACTATCGACAATGTGTGGAAAGAACACTTGCGCGAACTTGACGAATTGCGCCACTCAGTGCAAAACGCAAGCTACGAACAAAAAGATCCGCTTGTAATCTACAAGATCGAATCGTTCAACCTATTCACCAACATGCTCAACACTATGAATGCTGGTTCGGTGTCTAAGTTGATGCGTGGACAAATCATTGTTCCTGAAAATCCTGAAGAAGCTCAAGCACAAGCTCAACAAGCTCTTGCACAGCCTTTGCGTCCTCAAGCACCTCAATATCGCACTTCTCGCGAAGCTTATCCAGGTGCCGAAGCTCAACGCGCTGCCGCTTCTGCTCCTCAAGGTCCACAACGCCCTGTTTCGCCTATCGTTTCAGGTCCTCGTGTTGGTCGCAACGATCCATGTCCTTGTGGTAGTGGCAAGAAATTCAAGAACTGCCATGGCAAAAACGAATAATTAAAATTTCCATTTATATATTCGCGAAAAGTCGTAGAGAATAATTCTCTACGGCTTTTTATTTTTCTTAAATCTTGAAAAATCAAATATTATACCTTAACTTTACAATCATAACAATATCTATTAAACCTATAAACGAACAACCTACTACAATGAAACGACAATTACTCATGACTTTGGCTATTGTAATGTGTTGTGGATTGACTTTCGCTCAACATCGCAGCGCAAGCGAGCCTGACATCACTGCTCCAGTTGTGGTTTCTACCGACCCTGCTATCAGCGGTGAGGTTGTTTACACTCTTCGCCCAGTGATTCGCATTGAGTACGACAAAGAATTGAACTGGGACGAAGACAAGAATGGCAACTGCATCACTGTTACCGATGCTGCTGGCAATGAATACGCAGGTAAACTAACCCACGCTGTTGTGCGCAACAAGTCGGTTCTTCACTTCTATTTCAACAACGACCTTCCTCTCGACAAAGCATTCTTGGTTACTGTCAAAGGTGGCTTGAACGACCTTTATGGCAATCCTACCGACGATTTCTTCTTCCGTTTTCTTAGCGAATACCGCCCACAAACTGCACAAGAAACTGTGCTTGCGCTCGACAACACTTCTAATTGGTGGATACCTAACGGCTCGGGCTCTACTAAGGGATTGGTTTCCGACGAAGACGGCAACACTTGGACTTCTTCTTCGGCTATCACTGCAAGCCAAGCAAGCAACTCAAGCTGTTGGTTGCACTACACTTTCGACCCTTCTTCAGCCGATGGTATATGGCAAATACGCGAATATTACAGCTTGGGTAGCACAACTTCTCACAGCAACACTAATGGAATATTAACATTCTGGCTTTACGGCGACGCTTCCAACAACTCTGTTTCAGCTATGCTTCGCGCTACATCAAGCAGCGGCGGTTTGAAGTATCAAGAACCACAAACTATGATTGATTTCCGCGGTTGGAAACTTGTTACGTGGGATTTGAAGAACGACAATTACGCTGCATTCTCTGGCACCGATGTACTAAGTTCGGCTTGGCGTTTCGATAGCTTCTTCTTGCGTCATGTCAACGAATCGGGCGTGAATAAAGAATGGCATGGCGACCTATACTTCGACAATCTTGAGTTCAATAAATGGGACAACAGCGCTATTCGCACTGCCAAGTTGGACGATGTAACCATCCCTTCGGGCATTGAAGATGCTGTTATCGACAGCAACTCCCCTGCCGAGTATTTCAACCTACAAGGTATGAAGGTTGCCCTTCCTTCAAAGGGTATCTTCATCAAGCGTCAAGGCAACAAGACTTCGAAAGTTGTTCTATAACCACAGCCCCATAACACAGAAAGAGGTTGTCATTGCTGACAACCTCTTCTCTTATTAAAATCTCCTTGTTAGACTGTTTCTTGTTTTTTATCAAAAAATATAAGGATACTCAACCTTCCACAAGAACAACGCGTTACCTGGCATCGATGTGCCTGCGCTACAACGGTCCTTCTTCTCTATCACTTGGCAAAATTGCTCTATCGTAAGTTTTCCACGCCCCACATCTACAAGCGTACCCACTATCGCACGCACCATATTGCGAAGAAATCTGTCGGCTGTAATGGTAAACACCCACTGACCGCCCTCTTGCTCCCATCGAGCATGAGTAATCTTGCAATTATTGGTTGCTACATCGGTATGTAGCTTCGAGAAACTCGTGAAATCGGTATACCCTTTCAGCAACTCTGCTGCTTCATTCATCAAGTCAAAATCAAGTTTGCATGTCGACTTCCAACTGAACGGATAAAGGAACGGTGATTTCTCGGTATGTACAAAATACTTATATGTGCGAGCAGTAGCATCAAATCGAGCATGTGCGTCATCATGCACTGGCAACACATCATATATTGCTATATCTTTACCCAGAATGCTATTCAAGCGCATCACGAGTGTAGTCGTATCTTTCAATGGCTCATTCACATCAAAGTGTGCATACATCACAGCAGCATTCACACCTGCATCGGTTCTTCCTGCTCCTGTAATTGCTATCGGCTCACGAAGCACCATCGACAACGTCTTTTCGATACATTCTTGCACCGACTCGGCATTGGGTTGCGACTGCCAACCATGGTAATTCGCACCGTTATAAGCCAATTTCAAAAAATAACGCATCTACTATTACTCTTTTTCCAAGTATGTATAGCCGTACAATCCCGAACGATAATTACTCAAGAATTCGCGACCTTCTTCTGGCGTAATCTTGCCGCTCTTCATTGATGCAGTAACCCAAGTTTCCACATTGCGCACAAGCTTCTTAGGGTTATATTCTACATATTCAAGCACTTCGGCAACTGTTTCGCCTTCAATTACTTGGTCTATTTCGTAGTGATCCTTATACACATCAATATGCACCGCATTTGTATCGCCAAACAAGTTGTGCATGTCGCCAAGAATTTCTTGATATGCACCCACAAGGAACACACCAAGATAATATGGCTCATTTGACTTCAATTGATGCACAGGAAGGTAGTTTGATGCACCTTGCGACGACACATAAGTACATATCTTACCATCGCTATCGCATGTGATATCTTGCAAAGTTGCATGGCGAGTTGGTTTTTCGTCCAAGCGTGCAAGTGGCATTATTGGGAACACTTGATCGATTGCCCATGAATCAGGCAACGACTGGAATAGTGAGAAATTACAGAAATACTTATCTGGAAGCATCTTTATGACCTTGCGCAATTCTTCTGGTGCATGTTTTGAGGCATTTGCGATATCGCTCACTTCACGAGCTATCGACCAGAATAGCTTTTCAATCATTGCACGAGTGCGCAAATCCAATAGACCAAGGCTAAACAAGTCAAGCGCTTCTTCACGAATTTGCAATGCGTCGTGCCAACTTTCAAAGATGCGTTGTTGATTCAATTTATCCCATATTTGGTACAATTCACGAGCGAGTTCGTGTTCGTTTTCGCCCACTTCATCATCGTCGTCCCATATTGGTAGATGTGTTGTTTCAAGCACATCAAGTACAAGAATTGAGTGGTGTGCAGTGAGCGAACGACCCGATTCTATTACAATATTTGGGTGTTTCAACTCATTCTTATCACACACATCCACAAGTTGCGACACAGCGTCGTTCACATACTCTTGAATTGAGTAGTTCATGCTGTATTCGCTTGCGCTACTACGAGTTCCATCGTAATCCACGCCAAGACCGCCACCTATGTCCACAAATTCTACGCCGAAGCCCATCTTGCTCAATTGAACATAGAACTGACAAGCCTCACGCAATGCGTTCTTCACATGGCGAATTTTATTGATTTGACTGCCTATGTGGAAGTGAATCAACTTCAAGCAGTCCTTCATATCTTTTTCTTCAAGGTAATCGAGCGCTTCGAGCAATTCGCTTGAGTTCAAGCCGAACTTACTGCTATCACCTCCCGATTCTTCCCATTTTCCGCTACCCGAGCTTGTTAGCTTGATACGAACACCAATATTTGGGCGTATACCAAGGCGTTTAGCCACAGTAGCCATCAATTTTATTTCGTTTAGCTTTTCGGCAACGATATAGATGCAACGACCCATCTTTTGAGCAAGTAGTGCAAGCTCTATGTAGTTCTCGTCCTTGTAACCGTTACATATAATCACCGATTTATCGGCATTATTTAGCGCAAGTACTGCATGAAGTTCTGGCTTTGAACCGGCTTCAAGACCTATATTATATCGCTTTCCATGACCCACAAGTTCTTCAACTACTTGGCGCACTTGATTCACCTTGATCGGATAGATTATATAGTTTTGTGCTTTATATTTATATTCTTCCGATGCTTGCTTGAAGCACTTTGAGATTTTCTCGATACGATTGTCCAAGATATCGGGAAAACGCAGCAACACTGGTGGTGTGATATCGCGCAACTGCAATTCATCTAAAACATCTTTAACATCTACAGCGGCATAGCCTTCTTTTGGTGTTACTTGAACGTGCCCTTTTTCATTTATTGAGAAGTAAGAACGACCCCACCCCTTAACATTATACAATTCAGCACTGTCTTCAATGCGCCATTTTCTCATTACTTTAATAATGTATTAACAGGTTATTAAATTAATAATACTAACTACTCGTTGAGCGTTTGCATAAAAACGCTACGCAAAGATAAAATATAATTCGAGATTTTTCAGCAGATATGCGCTAAAAACACAGATTTTTCTTCCTAATCCTGACTTTTTAGGATTATTTCTTGTTTTTTCTCACCTTACTAAGGATTTGCTTATTCCACTCTCTACGCTCTTTGTCGAACACCCAGCCCCACTTGTTGAAATACTTAATCATGTTATAGCTGTGCACCCACAACATTCGCAGGCTTGTGTAGCTTGCGGCACGGTGAGCGTGAACTATTGTCACTTCGGGCCAGAACATGGTGCGGTAATGCTTGTGCATACGACGAGTCATATCTATATCCTCAGGATACATAAAGAAGCGTTCGTCAAACAAGCCCACCTTTCTGAAGCAATCGGTTCTAAATAGCATAAATGAGCCTTGATGGTAAGGCAGATTCATTGGTGTCTTTCTATCAAAATCATACAACAAGAACGACTTGTTGATTACCTCGTTCCAACTATGGAATAAGAAACGACGAGAAATAAGGTTTATCGGTGTAGGCAACAATCGGCAACCATATTGCAATGTACCATCAGGATACACGATATTAGGTTGCACTTGGCCCACATCTTCGTTAGCATTCATATAGTCCACAAGCGCTGGCAACACCTCTTCGCCGAAGTACACATCACTATTGAGCACCAAGTGATACTTGGTTCCGAGCTTCTTAGCCTTGCGTATCGCAATATTATGACCAGCACCATAGCCCACATTATCACTTCCTATATACTCCACCTTCTCAACAGTAGAGCAAAAATCGGCTGTGGCTTGTTGGCGTGAATTATCCACAACATATATCTTGCGAACAAGACACGAATTTAAAGAGCCAAGGCAATGCTTCAGCTCTTCCGTATCTGTTTTATATGTTACTATCGATACTGTTATCATATCAAAAAAACAAGAATCTCGCGATTCTTTTCTCACTTTTAGCACTAAGGCCGCACAAAATTACTACTTTTTTTATTTATAACCATAATTCATTGCTTATATTTTGCTATCTTTGCAACAAATTTGAAAAAACATATTTTTTAAAAACAACACTATAATAAAAAGTTTATGGTAAACTACAAAGAACTTGGTCTTGTGAACACTCGTGATATGTTCGCTAAGGCTATCGAAGGTGGATATGCTATCCCAGCATTCAACTTCAACAATATGGAGCAACTTCAAGCTATCATCAAGGCAGCTTCTGAAACTAAGTCTCCTGTTATCCTTCAAGTTTCAAGCGGTGCTCGTAAGTACGCTAACGCTACTCTTCTTCGCTATATGGCACAAGGTGCTGTAGCTTATGCTAAGGAACTTGGTTGGGAAAACCCACAAATCGTGCTTCACCTTGACCACGGTAACAGCTTCGAGCTTTGCAAGGACTGTATCGACTGCGGTTTCTCTTCTGTAATGATCGACGGTTCACACCTTCCTTACGAAGAAAATGTTGCACTTACTAAGCAAGTTGTTGACTACGCTCACCAATATGATGTAACTGTTGAAGGCGAACTTGGTGTATTGGCTGGTGTTGAAGACGAAGTATCTAGCGACCACCACACTTACACTGACCCTGAAGAAGTAATCGACTTCGCCACTCGCACAGGTTGCGATAGCTTGGCTATCTCTATCGGTACTTCTCATGGTGCTTACAAGTTCACTCCAGAACAATGTACTAAGGACGAAAACGGTAAGATTGGTCCTCCTCCATTGGCATTCGATGTATTGAAGGCTGTTGAAGAAAAGCTTCCTGGATTCCCTATCGTACTTCATGGTTCTTCTTCTGTTCCTCAAGACGAAGTTGAAACTATCAACCAATACGGTGGTGCTTTGAAGGCTGCTATCGGTATCCCAGAAGAATGGCTTCGTGAATCAGCTAAGAGCGCTGTTTGTAAGATCAACATCGACTCTGACAGCCGTCTTGCTATGACTGCTGCTGTTCGCAAGGTATTCGCTGAATCTCCAGCTGAATTCGACCCTCGTAAGTACCTAGGTCCAGCTCGCGACAACATGGAAAAACTTTACAAGCACAAGATCATCAATGTTCTTGGTAGCGACGGTAAGGCTCTTTAATTCTAAAGAACATACACATAAGTTTTCATAATTAAGAGGATGCTAATTCAGCATCCTCTTTTCTTTTCCCCCTACAAAAATCTGTTCTTTTGTCCTTTTGTCTAAAAAATCCACCCTTCTGTCTATAATAAACTATAGCCACTATCTCTACTATAGCCTCTACCCCTCCTCCCATCTAAAAAAACATACCACAAAATATGCTTAAATAGTTTTTATTCACTATCTTTGCACTTTGAAGCCTCAACGGCTCATTTATGTTTAACTAATTATATATAATTTTGGACACCGACCCGTTATCGTGTATTTTTTCTCTTATAATGGCTGCTGCTAACAATGCGCAATCCATTATATCTTTCAACATTCCCGAAACCTCAAGCATCATTGCTTGCTTCGCTGCAATGCTATGTCTTTGCATGTCGGCTTTTGTCTCTGGCTCCGAACTCGCTTTTTTCTCGCTCAAGGAGACCGATTTCGACAAATTTGAAGACCCCGATATTGCCGATAAAGTGAGACTAATTCTCTCCAACCCAGAGAAGCTACTCGCAACCATTCTAATTTCCAACAATTTAGTCAATGTAACCATCATTATTCTGCTCAACTTCGCGTTGAACCAGATTCTTGAGGTGCGTAGTGCTGTGCTCGATTTCATCATTCAATCGGTATTCCTCACTTTCTTGATCCTTCTTTTCGGCGAAATCATTCCTAAGATCTATTCTTCCAACAACAACATAAAGTTCACGCGATTTGCTGTGCCTGGAATTTCATTCCTCAGCCGCCTATTCAACCCCCTATCACAACTTATGGTTAAAAGTACCTTCATTGTAAACAAGGTGGTTACCAAGCGTGCCGACAACATCTCAGTCGACGAACTTTCTCAAGCTCTCGAACTTTCCGAAGTTAATTCCGAAAACGAAAAGGAGCTACTCGAAGGAATCCTCACTTTTGGCGACAAAACTGTGGCCGAAATCATGCGACCACGCGTCGATGTGATCGACATTGAGTACAACGAGAACTTCGACGAGGTAGTGAAAATCGTAGTCGAAAATGGCTACTCACGCATGCCTGTCTACGAAGAAAACTACGACAACATCAAGGGCGTGCTTTACGCTAAGGACCTTCTTCCTTACATCGGCAAGCGCTCTAAGGACTTCAATTGGACCACTCTTGTGCGACCAGCCTATTTCGTACCCGAAACGCGTGCCATCGGCGACCTTCTCGAAGATTTTCGCAAAACAAAGATTCACATGGCAATCATCGTCGACGAATTTGGTTGCACTCAAGGTATCGTTACCCTTGAGGACATTCTTGAAGAAATCGTGGGTGATATCGACGACGAATACGACACCGAAGAAGACAAGTCTTATCGCAAGATAAACGATAATACCTATATTTTCGAGGGTAAAACACTACTCAACGACTTCTACAAGATTGTCGATTGTGAAGAAGATGTGTTCGACGATGTCGACGACGACCCCGAAACCATTGCTGGACTTCTTCTTAGCCTCAAGGGCGATTTCCCTAAGGAAAAAGAATCCATCGAATATGCCCACTTCCGTTTCCAAGTAATGAAAGTGACCAAACGACGCATTGTGAACATTAAAGTAACCATCAATCCCACATGCCCTTAGTACCCGAAACCATCAACATCAATGATACAAGCATTTATCTATGGGAAATTGAAGAAACCAAAGATGAACTTATATCATTGTGCCACGATTCAGGTATCGACACCACCGAGATTGAGAATATCAAGTCCTATAGCAGAGCTTGCGAAAAGCTATCCACTCTGCTCCTTATCAACCACATCTTTGGCAAAGGAACCGAGCTCTATCACACCGAAATAGGCGCTCCTCGCATTAAAGATTCCGACACTTTCATCAGCATTTCCCACTCATCTTACTTGGTGGGTATTGCAGTATCGAATCTTTATCAAATCGGTCTCGACATTGAGCACAAAGCCGACCAAGTACTACGAGTGAGAGATAAATTCCTCAACGACACCGAACTGGCTATAACCTTGCCCAACGACAAAGTCATCAATCTCTACTATTGGACAGCAAAGGAAGCTGTATACAAAGCTGTAGAAGCCAACGGAATCGATTTTCGCAACGACATCTACAAACCTATAAGCTACACCAACACTTTCGTAGCTATCAAGGACAAGAAGAAGCATCACTTCAAAATAAGACATTACAAGTACGACAGTAGTTTTATGATTACTATCGCTACTCCCAAAATAAAAAACAACAAAAAAACATCGATATGATCAAGAAATTAATTACTATCAGCCTTGCCCTTACGGCAATATTGGGCTACACAAGCGAAGCACAAGCTTGTACAAGCTTGCTTGCTGGTACTAAGGCCACAACCGACGGCTCTACTCTTATCACTTATGCAGCCGACGCTCACACTCTTTACGGTGCGCTTAAGTTCATCCCTGCTGCCACTCACAAAGCTGGCGCGATGCGCGAAGTACGCGATTGGGACACCAACAAGCACTGGGGTTTCATTCCTGAAAAAGAACAAACCTACAAGGTAATGGGCAACATGAACGAGCATCAGCTCACCATCACCGAGTCTACTTGGACTTGCAAGGAAGAACTTGTCGACACCACTGGTATTATCGACTACGGTAGCCTCATCTACATCACTCTTCAACGCGCCAAGACTGCTCGCGAAGCTATCAAGGTTATGACCGACCTCGTTGCCGAATATGGTTACAATAGCCACGGCGAATCGTTCTCTATCGGCGACCCTAACGAAATTTGGGTTATGGAAATGTGTGGTAAAGGTGGCAAAGAAAAAGGCGCTGTGTGGGTAGCACGCCGCATTCCTAACGATTGTATCTCAGGACACGCCAACGCTCCTCGCATTCACACTTTCCCTCTTAACGATTCCGAAAACTGTATCTACGCTAAGGATGTTATCTCTTTTGCTCGCAAAATGAAATATTTCAAGGGTAAGGACGAAGATTTCGACTTTGCTAAGGCTTACGGTTTCTGGGATTACCTTGCTTATCGTGGTTGCGACGCTCGCGTGTGGGCATTCTTCAATCGCTATTGCGACGGAATGGAAAAATACCTTCCTTACATCGATGGAGAAGAAAATGCCGAAGTTCTTCCTCTTTATGTTAAGCCTAACAAGAAGGTAACTCCTCGCGACTTGCAAAACATGATGCGCGACCACTTCGAAGGCACTCCTCTCGACATGACTAAGGATGCTGGCTCTAAGATTTTCTGGGACTCTCCTTATCGTTTCCGTCCTATGAACTTCGATGTTGATGGTAAGACATACTTCAACGAACGCGCCATTGCTACTCAACAAACTGCTTTCGTGCTTGTGAGCCAAATGCGCTCTTGGTTGCCTAACGCTATCGGTGGTATCCACTGGTTTGGCGTTGACGATGCAGCTACCAATGTTTTCGTTCCTCTTTATTGCTGTCTAACAAGCGCGCCTAAGAGCTATTCTGAAAACACTGCCGACCTTTACAACTTCTCACTTGAATCGGCATTCTGGGTTAACAACTGGGTAGCCAACCAAGCTTATGGTCGTTATTCTCTTATGATCGACGACATTCTTAAGGTGCAAAAATCTCTCGAAGATAGCTTCGAACAAAATATGTCGTTCATCGAAAACGAAGCTGCTCGACTTTACAAGGAATCGCCTCAAAAGGCTATCGAATACCTCAACAACTACTCTCATTTCGTTGCCGAAAAAGCTACTACAAGCTATCGCAAACTTGGCGAATACTTGTTGGTAAAATATCTTGACGGCAATCGCAAAAAGGAAGAAAATGGACAGTTTAAGCGCAACGAAGACGGCCTTCCTGTTCAACCTGACTTCCCTGGCTACAACCAAGAGTACTACAATGCTATCGTAAGAGATGCTGGCGACCGATTGAAGATGAAATTCTAAATCAGCACATCTACATATATACAAAAAAACTCAGTGATCATTCTCACTGAGTTTTTTTATTCTTTGTTATCCACTCTCACATCATATCGCTTCACCCTCACCTTCACATCATAGGCTATAGCATCTTTGCGCGATTTACCTTTGTAATAGTAGAATTTATGTCCTTCGTCCCAGGTTTTCACCCATGCTTGTCGCGACGAATATGGAGGAAGGTCGCACACCACAGTTTCGGTTCGTTCGTGGAGCAATACGCCCTTCACATCGGTATATCTAAATATTATTTCGACCAACGAAATGTGTAGATTGGTGTTATTAGTGAGCATAAAGGTTTCTTTCGACGAACCCGTTTGCTTTGCATAACCACGCATCACCACTGCGCCTTTTGCAAAACGAGTCATATCGTCAACCTTCATCGAATCCACCACCATTGTTACAGTGTCGGCAACTTCGCTACTCGTCTTAAGCCCCTTGCGAGTACTATTCACACGAGCATCACACACGCCACAGCACAAAGCCAATGCAACTGGTAGTATCAACACACTCTTTCTCATAATCGGCTGTATTAATGATTATAAATAGCGCACCTTTCCGTTCTTTGTTTTCACCTTAGGATATATCTTTCTGAATCCGTCGGGAAATTTTACATCATTACTGTTCGTTGCCGTTACCGACAAACCATTCAGCAAGGTTGGCAAGAATCGTGTAAAGTTCATGCGCACACGCATCTTCACTTCGTTGCGCTTTATCAACATGAGCGATGCATCTTCACTAAGTTCGCCAAGACACGCTTGCAGATTTTCAAGAATGCTCAACTTCTGTTCGCCATATATCCACACCTTATACTTGCGTGCATCGGCTGTTGGTTTGCAATATCCTATCACCGTTCCTGGCAACAACGACACATCTTCGCTATCCACAAGCACTATGCGATAGTCCTGTGCTTCGGGCAACTTCGTGCCCTCGCACCGTTCTATCATCACCGTCATCTCCTCTTCGGGATAGTACCACAAGCCTTCTATGGGTTGCAAGTCCATCGAGTCGCATCGCGCTCGCACTACACTCTCCTCATATCCGTTGAGCACTTCGCCTCGAAAAGGATATTTCTTATCCGCCATCGCATCGACCGACGACACAACTATCGCCAACACCACCACTATGTATTTCACAATAGTTTTCATCACGGCAACGGCTTTCTATTATTACATTGAGAATCTATAGTTGAAGCCGAAGCTCAAGATTTCGTTGAATTGCCAATACTTCCATGTATCGTGCTTATCAACTGAATTGTCGTAACGCAAATGCACATAGATTCGTGTTGACAAATACTTGTTGATTGTGAAATTAAGAGTATTTTCCCAATCTCCTTGCACATTTTCATAATCGGTGAAGGCAAACAAGCGGCTTGTCCAAATCATTTCGCGGCTCAACTGCCATGTCATTTTTGCTTCTACATTCGAACCGAATGATGCTTTGACATGCTTGCCACTTTCAATACCGAATGATGTAGGATCTATCTTCTTGATTTCACGACATAGCTTCATATCCATTGACAATGGTGACAATGACAAGTCAAACTTTAGCTTGCTATTTTTCAATGCTGTGCTATAAGTCATACCGACACCAATATTCAAATCAGCTGGACTCAACACCGACGCCTTCATATCGCGCGTATTAATCTTATAGTTGTTTAGCAACTGTGTCTTGAAGCGCAAGTTGGTTGAATAGTACCAATTCTTGATCGCCTTATAACCCAACTTTGTATTAATTTGGAATTGATCTTGGCTAATTGTATAACCTCTGATTGAGTCTTGTGATGCTGAGTTCACACTCACCTTGTATTGCACAGTGTTTTCAAAAAGAAGCTTCTTGTAAACATTTGGATTTAGCTTCACATTCCACACAAAGTCGCCAAGCACATTCACATTGTTTTCACCACCTTGATACCAGTTTTCCGACAAATAGGCTTGTGATACTTGCACCGATGCACTGAACGAGTGAATCCAGTTGCGCACCTTCACCTTTTCGCTTTGAGCTGTTGGCACATTTTCAAATGTGCGTTCTTCGATAGTTACCGAACGCTTCGATGGGTCAGCCTTTATAACCTTGCTCTTTGGAGGTTCTGGTAGGTCCTTTTCGTTATATTGCACATTTTGTGGACGGTTCACCATTGCATCAAATCGCAACTTCGACACACTATTGCGTTCTTCAAGCGATTTATTTAGCCATTCATCTGCTACATCCAGATTTAAACCCGACATAAACGCGCCATTTGCATCGCTTGCAGCCACCAACGAATCTGTTGGATATTGTTCGAAAATTAGTGGTATGAACAAATAATTTGGTTTCACAGTCACACTCTTTCCTCCCACTACATCCCATTTCAATTCAGGTGCAATAACGCTCATCGCAAGTGTATCTACTTCCGAATTGGTTGCGCTATCCATCAAAACAGGTTTTACTACTAATGTGTCGGTTGCCAATGCTGTGTTTGCATTAATTTCCATTCCGATAGCCGACACTAATGTGATTAAAAGCAGAGTAACAAATTTTTTCATATTATAATTTCTTTTCATACTGCAAAGATAGCCCTAAACACTCGTAAATTAAAATAATTCCACAAGAAAAGAGACTACTCCTCCCATCTACCGCTCATTAGCCCCTCAAAAACAATGTAAGCGAGCCTCTTCAGCTCGCTTACACTATAATATTCTATGTTCTTCGCTTTATTAATCGCGGCTACTGCCGAAGAAACGAAGCAAGTACAAGAACAAGTTGATAAAGTCAAGATATAGGCTCAACGCACCAAGTGTTGCCACCTTACCTTCATTGCTTGCATCGCTCATGGCTGCCATGCGCTTGATTTTTTGAACATCCCACGCAGTAAGACCAATGAATATCACAACACCTGCAAAACTGATAATCCATTCCATTGTGCTGCTATGCATGAACATATTCACCACAATACAAATTATCAAGCCAAACAAAGCCATTGTCATGAATGAGCCAAACTTAGATAGGTCGCTCTTAGTAACATAGCCATATATTGCCATTGTCCCAAACACACCTGCTGTGATAGCAAATGTAAGCACTATTGAAGCCTGTGTATACACAAGCATAATGCAACTTAATGTTGCTCCATTAAGTATCGAATATAGATAGAACAACGCTGTAGCTCCTGCATTACTCAACTTATTGATTGATGCTGATAGTGCAATCACCATCACGATTTCACCTATTAGCAATCCCCAATAAACCCATGTATTAGTGAAGATAAACGATGCCAATGCTGGTACGCTCAACACCATGTATGCCGAAAGTGTTGTTATCACCATCGCCATGAACATCTTTGAGAACACTCGACGCATCACCTTCGATACATTCACCGATTGTACATCTGTGCTATAATTATAGTAACTCATATTTATTCTATTTTAGTTGATTAACTGTTTTATTTTATCCATAGAAAAACACTTCACGAAACTCAAAAGTTCGCTCCGTATTACATTCTTTCAGGAACTTCCATGCCAAGCAAACCAGTAGCACGAGCCACGATATTGCCCACTGTGCGTGACAATGCGATACGGAACGCACGCACATCTTCATCGCTTTCCTTCATGATTGGGCAATCGTGATAGAATTGGTTGTATTCCTTCACAAGCTCATACACATAGTTAGCTATCAATGCTGGGCTATAGTTCTTTCCTGCTTCTGCCACTACGCTTGGGAAGTCAGCAAGGCGTTGGATAAGTGTAATTTCCTTTTCTTGAGGCGACACTGCACCATAAGTTTCCTTCAAGCCTGCTTCAGCCACCTTGCGAAGAAGTGATTGAATACGAGCATAAGTGTATTGTAGGAATGGACCTGTATTACCATTGAAGTCGATTGATTCCTTAGGGTTGAATGTCATATTCTTGCGTGGGTCAACCTTCAAGATGAAGTACTTCAATGCACCAAGACCGATGATGCGAGAAATATTGTTTGCTTCTTCTTCGCTACAACCATCAAGTTTGCCTAGTTCTGCCGATGTTTCCTTTGCTGTTGCAATCATTTCGTCCATAAGGTCGTCAGCATCTACCACTGTACCTTCGCGCGACTTCATCTTTCCTTCTGGTAGTTCCACCATACCGTAAGAGAAGTGTACCAAGTCCTTACCCCACTTGAAGCCAAGCTTATCAAGAAGCAATGACAACACTTGGAAGTGATAGTTTTGCTCATTACCCACTACATAGATCATTTGATCGATTGGGAAATCTTGATAACGTAGCTTTGCTGTACCAATATCTTGAGTCATATACACCGATGTACCATCGCTACGAAGCAACAACTTATGGTCAAGACCGTCGTTTGTAAGGTCAGCCCACACTGAGTTATCTTCTTTGCGATACATAATGCCCTTTTCAAGACCTTCAAGCACCTTTTCTTTACCTTCAAGATAAGTTTCACTTTCATAGTAAATCTTATCGAAGTCTACGCCAAGACGCTTGTATGTTTCATCGAAGCCAGCATATACCCATTCGTTCATCATACGCCACACACTGCGCACTTCTTCGTCGCCAGCTTCCCATTTCTTAAGCATTTCGTGAGCTTCGGCCATAAGTGGAGAGGCTTGCTTTGCTTCTTCTTCGCTCATGCCCTTCTCCATCAATTCATTCACCTCTGCTTTGAATTTCTTATCGAAAATCACATAGAAATCACCAATCAAGTGGTCGCCCTTCTTGCCTGCCTTTTCTGGAGTAACGCCTTCACCCCACTTTTGCCATGCAAGCATTGACTTACAGATGTGAATACCGCGGTCATTCACGATATTTGTCTTCACCACATTGTAACCATTTGCAGTCATGATGCGCGACAAGCTGTAACCAAGCAAGTTGTTACGCACGTGGCCAAGGTGTAGTGGCTTGTTTGTATTTGGCGATGAATATTCAATCATCACAAGTTCACTCTCTGGTGTCACTGCCTTGAAACCATAATCAGGTGTTTCAGCAATGTGATTTAACACACCCACCCAGAATGTTGGCTCGATTACGATGTTCAAAAAGCCCTTGATTACATTGAACGACTTCACTGCATCGCAATTTGCTTGCAAATATTCACCTATCTCTTGAGCAGTAGCTTCAGGCGACTTCTTTGCAGCATTCACAAATGGGAATACTACGATTGTTAGATTTCCTTCAAACTCTTTCTTTGTAGTTTGAGGCACGATTTTTTCTGCAGGTAGCTCCAATCCATAAAGAGCCTTCACAGCATCGGCTGTTGCCTGTGATATAATGTTATCTATTGACATAATCTCTATAATTTATTATTTATCTTGCAAAGTTAGTAAAAAAATAAAAGCAAATCACATTACTCCCACTTTTACCGCTATTTTATCTTAAAAGTATTACCCCTTTTTGCTCACCAGCCACAAACCAACGAAGGTTATTGCCCCATTGAGCATAAGCAATTCGTAACCAAATGAGTAGCCTAATGCATATCTGCACAACAATTCTACCCCACAACACAACAATGGTGATGCTATCGAAATGTAAGGAATTGCCTTATCACACGCCTCACGACGAGTAAACAATCCGAATGCAAAAAGCCCCAACAACGGGCCATAAGTGTAGGACACCATCACATATATCAAATCTATTAGCGAACGGCTATTCACTTGTTCTATAAGGACTATCAATCCCACCAACAACACGCCGAACACCACATGCACGCGTTTGCGATAATTCACATCATCTTGTTTCTCGGCTATATCCACGCAATACGATGTCGTGAGCGATGTGAGCGACGAATCAGCACTCGAAAATGTGGCTGCCACCACGCCCACCACAAAGCACACACTCACCAACACTCCAAAATATCCTCCACTCACAAAGAATGGCAAATACTCATCGGGATTAGCTGGCAATACTATACCTTTCACTGTTGAATATTGAAGCAACAGCACTCCAAGCAACAAAAACAAAAAATTCAATGGCACGAAAGCCGAACCATACCAATACATGTTTCGTTGCGACTGCTCAAGTGTACGGATAGCACGATTTTTCTGTATCATATCTTGATCAAGACCTGTCATCACAAGTGCTATGAATGCTCCCGATAGGAATTGTTTCACAAAATGTTGTCTGCTGCTCCAGTCATCAAGTTCTATCCATTTCGACCACTCGCTATCAAGCACAAGTGCCATCACGCCTTCTGCATCGAGCTGCATTTCGCCCACAAACCATGCGATTATCATCACAAGTGCAAGCACCATAAACACAGTTTGAAGAACATCGGTCCACACTATCGTATCCAATCCTCCACGACGGGTATAGAGCCATATCATTAGCACTATCAACATCGCCGTAACCACAAATGGCACGCCGAGCGACGCAAATGCCAACGAATGTAGCACCAACGCAATCACATACACCTTGGCTGCTGTACCACATAGTTTCGACACGAGAAAGTACCACGCACCGGTCTTATAGGCTTTCTTGCCGTACCTATTCAACAAAAATTCATATATACTTGGCGACTTCAACCTATAATATACAGGCAGCAACACCTTGGCTATCACCACATAACCAAGCACAAAGCCAAGCACCGTTTGCATATATTGAAACCCTATACCTTGCACCAATCCAGGCACCGAGAGAAAGCTCACTCCACTCACACTCGCCCCTATCATGCCTATCGATACCACCCACCACGACGCATTTCGTCCTGCAGTGAAGAATGTGGCATTGCTATCGTGCTTCTTTCGTTGAAGAAAGCGCGACACCAACAGCAACAGCGCAAAATACGCCACAAGCACCGATATTACTACTATATTGAGCATTTCAACTTCTATGCAATCTTATTATCTTAAAACAAAAAATGTGCATAACGCATTATTGATTCTGCGTCACGCACATATTTTTTTCAGTTTTTACTTTCGCTTTCCCTTACGGGGTTCAATTAAGCTTCAGCAACTGGTTCTACCTTGATATAGTCACGGTTCTTCTTTGTAACGAATGTTACTGTACCGTCTACCAAAGCATACAATGTGTGGTCCTTACCCATGCCAACATTTTCACCTGCGTGGTGAACTGTTCCGCGTTGACGCTTGATAATCATACCAGCCTTAGCAAATTGACCACCAAAAAGCTTAACACCAAGTCGTTTGCTTTCCGATTCACGACCGTTCTTAGAACTACCTACACCTTTTTTATGTGCCATTTCTTTAAATTTTTAGAGGGTTAAGCAACTACTTCTTTAATCACCAACTTAGAGAAATATTGACGGTGACCGTTCAAACGACGATAACCTTTTCTTCTCTTCTTCTTGAATACTAGTACCTTGTCACCCTTTACTAGAGTTTCAGCTACTTCGCATACAACTTTTGCACCTTCTACAAGTGGTGCACCTACTTTTACTTCACCTTCAGCGTCTACCAAAAGTACGTTAGTGAATTCTACTGAATCACCAGCCTTTACTTCTTCGCCTAGGTAGTGGACATAAACAAACTTACCAGCTTCTGCCTTGAATTGTTGTCCCTTAATTTCTACGATTGCGTACATTTAAATTAAAAAACTTATAAAAGTTAACCCGTGAGGCGGTTCAAGTCTACATGCTCGAACACTTAATTTTGAGCCTATTCGGAAATCAGCGCACAAAGTTACAACATTTTTCTTATTCCACAAAACTTTTTTCATCTTACTTTCAATTATTTACATTTCTTCTACTCTTTTTCTTGATCATTCACCCTCTCGCGCGCCCTATTATCAATAAAAATTTGGGGATAAATGGAATAATTCGTATTTTTGCACGAATATATTTGAAACACAATGTCTGACAATCAGCTCAAAATAAGAACCATTCTTCCCGAACCTACCTTGCGACGATTGCCTTGGTATCTCGCCTATGTGAGCCTTTTGCACAGCCAAAAGGTGGAATTTGTGTCGTCTACTCAGATTGCTAAAGAAATCAAAGTTGACGCATCTCAAATCGCCAAAGACCTTTCGTTCCTCAACATCAAGGGCAAAACGCGCATCGGTTATGAGGTGAAAACGCTCGTCAACGAACTTGCCGATTTCCTTGGATTTCGCGAGAGCCACAACGCATTTATGGTTGGAGTAGGTAGTCTTGGTGGAGCTTTGATTCACGACTCTGGTCTTTCGCAATATGGGCTCAACATCATTGCAGGATTCGATGTTAAAGAGGATGTCGTAGGCACCAATATTTGTGGTGTTCCTATCCTCAACATGAACGAAATGTGCCAACTCCAAAAAGCTACTGGCACCGAAATTGGTATCCTTGCTGTTCCTGTCGAACATGCTCAAGAAGCTGCCGACTCTATGATTGCTTGCGGACTAAAAGCCATCTGGAATTTCACGCCCTATCGCATCAAAGCACCCGAAAACATTGTGATCCAAAACACTTCTATCTACGCTCACCTTGCACTCATCTACAACCGTATGCAAGAATGCGAGAAAACTGAATCTCCTAAAAACAACTCAAAATGAAAGTAATCGGTATAAAAGGTAACTACACCATCAACAACACTCCTTCTCAGCCTCAAGTATTCCTAATGGCTGATTCTTCGTTACTCAAAGACGGCAAACCTCTATTCTTGCCCGATTTTGCCGAAAAATTCATTGCGCGCCCTGTTTTCATCGTTCGCATCAATCGCCTTGGCAAAAACATCTCCAAGCGTTTTGCTTCGCGCTACTACGACGCAGTAACAGTTGGTCTATGTGTCGAAGCTCAAGGATTCAAGCATTCCAACACCATCGCTGGTTGCGACTCAGTGGTAAATGCGTTCGACGGAGCAGCTGTTTTGGGCGATTTCATTCCAGTTGAAGAGGTTGCCGACATTAACAACTGCGAATTCTCTGTAAAACATGGCAATGGCGAGTGCATCACGCTCAATTCGGACAACCTCTCTATGGACATCGACTCGCTTATCGAGGAATTGAGCAAATATTTCACTTTCAAGATTGGTGATATCCTTTTCACAGGTTATGCCGACTCTAATAGCTTCGAGCTTTCTATCAACGATGTAATCGAGGGCTCTATCAACGGCGCTCAAGCATTACATTTCAAAGTAAAATAGTGGTTTTTATCCACACTAACTATTATCCGACTATGAAAACAAGACTTTATTTCAAAATCTTGCTTCTTTGCGTTATAGCAATACTTCCGCTTTCGATGCAAGCACTTTCGGCTTCGCATTTTGCGGCGTCTTCCAAACTTGCCTCAGGGAAATGGGCTAAAGTGAGTATCCACGAAACTGGTGTTCACGAAATCACTGCCGCCCAACTTGCCGAAATGGGTTTCAACGACCTTTCTAAAGTCAAGGTTTTCGGTCATGGTGGATCAGCGCTCAACGAGGTTCTCAACAACAATCTCCCCGACGACCTCAACCAAATTCCCGTCCTCGTTGCCAACAACAAGGTGATTTTCTATGCACAGGGCTGCGTCGAAGCTACTACTAATTTCTCTTCGGGCATTCCCTACCACACCATAAAGGTTAACCCCTACTCTACTCGCGCCTACTATTTCATTACCGATAGCGACGCGTTCCAACCTCTCTATACCAACGAAGCTGCCTACGAAGCCGCCGCTTCTTCCGACAACGACATAACTACAAGCTACACTCACCTCATTCACAACCGTGAAATCCTTTCTCTTATCAACAGTGGAAAGACTTTCTACGGCGAGGATCTAATGGCCAACAACAATCTCAATTTCACTATGCCTCACTACATCGATGGCGCTCATTGTTCATTGGCTTTCAGTATTGCAGCTTGTTCGAGTGCTAAGACTACTGTTTCGGCCACTATCAATGGATCCAACATCGAGCTAAAATCTAATTCACTATCAAAACTTGCATCTAACAAGGGATTTGAGATTTCTTCGCCTTATGGCACATCTACCACGCTCGATGCTGCATCCAACTACACTCTCAACATCAGTGTCGATGGCAACACTGCACATCTCATGCGCCTTGATTTCTTCACTGTAACCTATCAGAGAGAAAACATCTTCGACACCGACAGCACTCAAATGCATTTGGCTCTTATGGGCACCACAAGCGAATCTAATGTTGTCATCAAGAATGTTGCCGAACCTATCACTGTGTGGAATATCAAAAATGGTGGACCTCAAAAGCAATTCACCATCACTCCTTCCAACAACAAAATATCGTTCCAACCTTATTTATTAGATTCTTCAAGCGAACGATACAAACAGTTTATCGCGTTCAAACCGGCTCAAACGCTTAAATCAGTTACTATCGAGGGGGCTGTCGAAAATCAAAACCTTCACAGCGCCACAACCCCCGATATGGTTATCATCTACCCTCGCAACTTCAAGCAACAAGCCGAAAAACTTGCGCAAATTCACCACAGCTACGACGGATATGATGTTCTTGCTGTCGACGAGCAACTCATTTTCAACGAATTTTCTTCGGGGGCTAAGGATGCCACTGCCTACCGTCTTTTCTTGAAGATGCTTTATGATCGCGACCCTAACAAACTGAAATATCTCCTTCTTTTAGGATGTGGTTCTTACGACAACCGTGGCATCACAGGCTTCAAGAGCGAAAACCAATTGCTCACCTACCAAAGCAACGATAGCCAAGGCTCCGTGTCATCTTATGTTACCGACGACTACTTCGGTTTCCTTGCCGATGGCTCGGGCAATAGCCTTCCTACCGACATTCTTTCTATCGCTGTAGGTCGCATTCCGGCTATGGATGTCGACGATGCCGAAGCTGCCATTGGCAAGCTCATCGACTACATTACCAACAACGACTACGCCGAATGGAAAAATAACATCCTCATCATTTCCGACGAAGGCGACAACGAACTACACACAACTCAAGCCGAAGGTCTTGAACAAATCATTCGCAACACAAAGGAAGCTAATGGTATATACATTAATAAGTTGTACCAGGATTGGTATATGTCGTCTATCATCAAGGACAACAACCTAAATGGTGCCGAAAACTTCGGTCGCCAACATTTAGGCAATCTTCTCAACGAAGGTCTACTTTATGTTTCCTACATCGGACACGCTGGACCTGCCGTACTCACCTACGACCACCGTCTATGGACAAGTGCCAAGGTGAGAAGCACCAAGTACAAACATCTCCCATTCTTTGCGCTATCGGCATGCGAAACAGCCAAATACGACGACAACGAACGCTCTTTCTGCGAAGAACTCACGCTTGCCAACAACGGAGGCGCTATCGGAGTGCTTGCTGCTGCGCGCACCGTATACTCTTCGCAAAACGACCGCCTCAACAAGGCTCTTGGCGAATTGTTGTTCACACTCAAATCTGATGATTCTTATCGCACCATCGGCGACGCTTCTATGGAAGCTAAGAAATCGTTTGGCACTTCTTACAATTACAACAAGTTAAGTTTCACACTATTCGGTGACCCTGCTCTACGATTCCGTTTCCCTGTCGACCGATGCCGTGTTTCTCATATCAACCAATCATCGGTTGCCAATAGCACTGTATCTGCCACTCCATTGTCTACTATCACCATCAAGGGATATGTAACCGACAATGCTGGCAACATCGACAAGTCATTCAATGGTGATGCCACTGTTTCGGTATTCGACAAGGCTGTTCACTACAAGGACTTGACATCGCCTAACACTAAGGTTGTTTACAACTCTTACTATCCTCGCGAAAAGCTATCTCACAGCACTGGCAAGGTGGTAAATGGTCAATACAGCATTACAGTAACTCTGCCTGCCAATTGCCAAGCCGATGGCGACACTTGCGAAATTCGCATCTTTGCTCAAAGCAACGACAAACGACTCGTTTCGGGCACCAACAAGAACCTCATTATCAAGGCAGCAAGCAAGACTCTTGCCGACAACATTGCTCCTATCATCCGTTCTATCGTAATCGACGGACAAAATGCTTCGGGCAACACAAAAGCCTCAAGCTCTCCTGTCATTCAATTCCGTGCTACCGATAACATGGCTATCAACACCAAGCCTAACGACCTTCAAGGCTCAATGAAAATCATCGTTGACAATGGCAAGATTAGCACTCCTTCGCTTAGCAACTTCGCTACGGCTACCGATGGCGGAAAGACCGTTAACGCAAGTGTGCAACTTCACAACCTTTCGGCTGGACGACACACGCTTCAACTCGAAGTGAGCGACTGCGCTGGCAACACCACTCAGAAAAAAGTTACTTTCTATGTTATCGACGATGCTCTCGATTGCACCCTCACCTCTTCCGACGAAACTGTATCTCATAGTGTTGAATTCAACATCGACACTCAGCATCACATCGCCAAGTCTACTCTTTTCGTTCGCGATAGTTCCGAAAACACCATTATAACTATACAAAACAATAATGGTGCGTTCACATGGAACCTCAAGAATGCCAATGGCAGCCGTGTTAAGCCTGGACGATACACCATCTTTGCTACTTTCGAAGGAAATGAAGGCTCTGGTGCTACCGAACCCATCAAAATCATTGTATTGAACAAGTAATTGACCTTTCTCGGCATTCTTTTACTACCTCAACACAATATTTCAACAAAATTGTAGTTATATATATCAACTAACTATAATTTCGACAAGATGAATACTATTTCTAAAACTGCAATACTACTTCTTGTGTGTTTCTTTTTGCCTTTCGTGGCAAACGCACAAGACATGAAGAATGAATTCAACCCCATCACTACTGGTGTGGTATCATTAGGCATCGTTCCCGATGCGCGTGGTGCATCTATGGGCGACCTTGGTGCGGCTACCGATCCCGATGCTAACTCTCAATATTGGAACCCTTCTAAGTATGCTTTTGCTTATAGCAAGGCTGGGGTGTCTATCTCTTACACTCCTTGGTTGAGAAAACTTGTCAACGACATCTATCTTGCCAACTTGGCTGGTTATTGGAAACTCGGACAAGAGGACAACCAAGCTGTCAGTGCTTCACTTCGCTATTTCTCACTTGGTGAAGTATCGATGACCAACGACGAAGGCGCTTCTATCAATAGCATCAACCCTTTTGAAATGGCGTTCGACCTTGGCTATTCTCGCAAGTTGAGCGAAAGTTTCTCTATGGGTGTCGCTTTGCGATACATCTATTCTGACCTTGCTTTCGATGAATCTTTTTCGAGCGACGACACTAAGGGAGCTTCGGCTTTTGCTGCCGACATCTCTGGTTATTACACTACCTACCCTATTGTTGGACGCAACGAATGCCAATGGTCTCTTGGTTTCAACATCTCTAACATCGGTAGTAAAATGAGCTACAATGGTGGCAACGAACCAGCGTTCTTGCCTACCAACTTGCGACTTGGTACTATGTTCATGTTCCCTCTTGCCGATTACCATTCTTTGGCGCTATCGGTCGATGTCAACAAACTTCTTGTACCTGCTAAACCTCGCCTAACCGACTTCGAAGATCAAATAGCCTACGAAGATGCGCTTCAAGATTGGAAAGACATGTCGCCTATCGCTGGTGTGTTCAACTCTTTCACCGACGCACCTGGTGGAGCTAAGGAAGAACTTCGCGAAATCAACTATTCAATTGGTGCCGAATATAACTACAACCAACAATTCTTCCTTCGTGGTGGTTATTATCACGAAAGTGCATATAAGGGAAATCGTCAATACTTTGGTCTTGGTGCAGGCTTCGCGCTTAACATTGTGCGACTTGATGCTGCATATATGATTGCTACAGCTCAAAGTAGCCCTCTTGACCAAACTCTTCGTTTCTCGCTTACTTTTGATATGGACGGTCTTACCAACCTTTTCGGAGGTAATTACTAAAAAACACTCTTAAGCTATGAAAATTCGTGTTGGAATGGGATTTGATGTGCATCGTCTTGTTGAAAACAGAGACTTATGGCTTTGTGGAGTGAAAATCCCACACTCTCTCGGACTTTTAGGACACAGCGATGCCGATGTGGCTATACATGCTCTTTGCGATGCGCTGCTCGGTGCAGCCAACTTGCGCGACATAGGATACCACTTCCCCGACACCGACCCTCGCTATAAGGGTGCCGATAGTCGTATACTTCTCATCGAAGTAGTACGCATCTTGGGCGAAAAAGGATACTCTTTTTGCAATGCCGACATTACCATCTGTGCCGAACAACCTAAAATCAACCCTCACATTCCTGCTATGCAAGAGGAATTGGCTCGTTGTATCGGTTGCGACATCGACGACATCTCTATCAAGGCTACTACTACCGAAAAGCTCGGTTTCACTGGACGACAAGAGGGTATTTCAGCCTACGCTGTTGCTTTAATCAACAAGCCTTAAGTTTTTTTATATTCTATATTCTTTCTTTTTGCAAAACTATACATTATCTTTGCAATGTAGAACATTAACTATAAACGAATATATTATGAAGAAACTAATCGTAACTGCCATCATGGCTATAGCTCTTATTGCTGGTTCGGCTACTGCTGCCAACCCATGCCCTAAGCAAAAGCAATGCACTAAGACTGAACAATGCGAAAAGAAGGCTAATTGTCCTGAAAAGAAAGATTGTAAGGATTGCACTAAGCCTTGCGACAAGAAGCAAGATTGCAAGAAAGCTTGCGAAAAGAAACAAGACTGCAAGAAAAAGGCTGAATGCGCTAAAATGAAAGATTGCAAGAAGCAAAAAGACTGTAAAAAGAAAGCTGACTGTAAAAAGAAAGCCGAATGCACTAAGAAGCAAGATTGCAAAAAACAAAAAGATTGCAAGAAGAAAGCTGAATGCAAAAAACCTTGCACTAAGAAATAATCTTTCCATGCACATACAATAAGCGGAGTGAGTACACCTCACCCCGCTTATTTCTTTTATTACACCATCTCTGATGACAAGAAACCTCTTCATCCATGCATCTCAACACAATTTTCCTTTGCTATTTCACTATCAACACCTAAAAACTCTTAACTCCTAATTACCAACTCCTAACTTTTTCGTATCTTTGCGAAAATTTAAAATACGATTATCTATGACATTTGAAGAATTAGGAGTCCGCGAGGATATTTTGAGAGCGATTACAGAAATGGGTTACGAACACCCTATGCCTGTGCAAGAAAAAGTAATTCCACACCTTCTCAACGAAGATAGCGATGTTGTGGCGTTGGCTCAAACTGGCACTGGAAAAACTGCAGCTTTCGGCTTACCTGTATTACAACGCATCGACACTTCATTGAAGCGTCCTCAAGCTCTTATCCTTTCTCCTACACGCGAACTTTGTTTGCAAATCGGTAGCGACCTTGCCGATTATTCTAAGTACATCGATAATCTCAAAGTCCTTCCCGTTTATGGTGGTTCGAGCATCGAAAGTCAAATTCGCTCTCTTCGTGAAGGCGTTCAAATCATCGTTGCCACTCCTGGACGACTCATCGACCTTATCAATCGCAACACTGTGAAGATGGAAAACATTCACACAGTGATTCTCGATGAAGCCGATGAAATGCTCAACATGGGATTTGTGGACGACATCAACGAAATTCTTACCAATGTGCCCGACAATCGCAAAATGTTGCTTTTCTCGGCTACTATGCCTGCCGAAATTGCGAAAATTGCGAAGAACTACATGCACAATCCACAAGAATTTGTCATCGGCACTCGCAACGAAGGTGCCGAAAATGTGCGTCACATCTATTTCCTTGTGCAAGCTCGCGACAAATACCTTGCGCTGAAAAGAATTGCCGACCACAACCCTAATATCTATGGTATCATCTTCTGCCGCACTAAACGCGACACGCAAGAAATCGCCGACAAACTTATCGAAGACGGTTACAATGCCGATTCGCTTCACGGCGACCTCTCGCAAGCTCAACGCGACACCGTGATGAAGAAATTCCGCGAACGCAACCTTCAGCTACTCGTGGCTACCGATGTTGCTGCTCGTGGACTCGATGTCAACGACCTAACTCATGTCATCAACTACGGTATTCCCGACGATATCGCAACCTATACTCACCGCAGTGGCCGTACCGGACGCGCTGGCAAAACTGGTATCTCGGTGGCTATCATTCACACCAAGGAGAAAAGCAAACTTCGACTTATCGAAAAGCGCATAGGCAAGACTTTCGAACACCTCGAAGTGCCTAATCCTCAACAAATCATCGAGAAGCAACTTTACAACCTTGCCGATCGCATCGAAAAGGTGAAAGTAGACGAGGAAGAAATCGACAAGTACCTACCTGGAGTGAAGAAAAAGCTCGATTGGCTCTCTGGTGTCGACTTGCTAAAGCGTGTGCTTTCGCTTGAATTCAACCGTCTGCTCGAATACTATAAGGACGCTCCTGTTCTAGACATTCCTGTTGCCGAAAAGAAGGGCGACAAGAAAGGCAATCGCAAAGATCCTCGCGAGTTCACTCTCGACGAGAAAGACCGTCGCACTGCCGAAAAGGGTTACGAACGCATCTATATCAACCTTGGTAAAGCGGATGGTTTCTTCCCTCCTAACCTTATCGACCTTATCAATCAAAACACAAAGGGTTCTCGTATCAACTTGGGACGAATCGACCTTTTGAGCAAATATTCTCTATTTGATGTAAACAAAGGCGACGCACACCGAGTTATAAGTGCACTCAAGAATTCCGACTTTTTCGGCAAACGAGTATATGCCGAAGTGGCTGTTATCGACAAGGATTATACAGCCGACAGCGTCAAGGCAAAGAAACGCGCATCACGCAGCGAAATCACCGACAATCAACGCGATAAAAATCGCTCTCGTCGCGACGCCGAAAAGCCTCGTCACGACAGCGACAAGCCTCGCCGCAGTAGCCAACGCACTCGTTTTGAGGAAGTTGAATTCGAATCACAACAACCACGAAAGGGCAAGAAAAAACGCAACTCCGAAGCCCCAAAACATGGTAATTTTGACATTTTCTCTAAAAAGAAGAAACGCTAATCATCACGAAATAAAAGTGTTAACCACACATATATAATGAAGAATTTCAAGAGCATCATATTACTTTTAACACTCCTCGCCGTCTTCGCCCTAACCGCCGAAGCCAGCACCCTAAAGGAACTTTTCATCGAAGAATCGGGCCAAGTGTTTCCATTGCTCAACCGAAAGGTTAAAATGGATATGATCGACTATTGCAACGAAGGAGTATACAAAGATTTCCCTAATGCTCTTGGTGACGGCTGTCGCATTAATAAGGTGTCCGACAACCACTTATCAATCAACACTTCAAAAAATCACACCGTAGAGCTTCTACTCACTCAGCACAAAAAAGACTCTATCATTGTGGCTATAACAACGGTAAACCTTCCTGCCAAAGATAGCCGCATTGAGTTTTTTAACACTCGCTGGGAGAAATTGGACACAAAAAAGTTCTTCAAAGAACCATCTATGAAGAACTTCATCAAAATTCCTAAAGGCGACAAAACAAAAAAGGAAACCGTCCTTAATTCGATCGATTTCCCTATCATTTGCTATTCTATCAATCCCGCTAAGAATATCATCAATGCCCGCCATAGCCTAAAAAGCTATATGAGCAAGGAAGATTACGAAAAAATCGCGCCCTATCTCGTTGATAGCTTGGCAGTTCCTATCAAATAGGCATTCTTACTTCAATTCAGCAAGGATTTTCTTCAATTCTTCATCGGTAGTGAGCAATTTTGCCTTGCACACCTTCAACAATTCAAGCGAGCGTGATGTATAAGCCGACAAATTGTCGATGCTACAATTTTCGCTCTGCATTTCTGCTACAATCTTTTCAAGTTCGGCAATTGCTTCCGAATAAGTCATTTTCTTTTCTTCCATATTTTAGTTTATTTTTATTATTCAACAATAGATTTCACTTCGCCATCGGCAAAGATAGTTATTACACATTCGCCAGCCTTTAAATCTTCGGCTTTCGTAACAGCCTTTCCATTCTTCATAGTGAGTGTATAACCTCGGCGAAGCGTATTTTGTGGCGAAAGAATCTCCACCTTATCCGCAATCGACTGCACGCGCATCTTTTCGCGCAACAATCGTTGCTCTCCAGCCTGCTTCATCGACTGGAATAGGTACATCAGTTGTGTGCGAGCCGTAGCGATACGATTTTGCACACCTACAGGGATAGTCTGCGCATAGTGATTCAATCGCATATTTGCTGCGTCTATCATATTTTGCGCCACAAGTGGAATAGTGCTACTATAATAAGCCAATTGTTCATTCGCACGAGCCACATATCCACTCGCCGACCCCACCACAGCATTCGACAACTCTCCTATTCTCGCCAACGCCGCCTCACCACGCGATATCAGCCATTCAGCAGCTGCTGTAGGCGTTTTAACACGCATTGCTGCTATATCATCGAGCACTGTTACATCTCGTTCATGACCTATTCCCACCACCACTGGCAATGGAAATTGTGCCACATGGGCAGCCAAGTTATAATCGTCGAAACAATGCAAATCGGATGTCGCACCACCGCCACGAATAATCACCACACAATCAAACAATTCTTGATGTTCATTAATTCTGTCGAGTGCAGCTATCACTGTAGGCACAGTGCGCTCTCCTTGCATCACTGCAGGGAACAGTTTAGTGTAGAACTGTAGCCCATAAGGGTTGTTCTCCAACTGATTCATAAAATCGCCATAACCTGCAGCTCCTTCGGCCGACACCACTGCTATGCGTTGTGGCACATCGGGAAATGCAAGCTCCTTATTCATGTCGATAATACCTTCCTCAGCAAGTCTTCGCAATATCTCGCGACGCTTCATCGCCATTCCTCCAAGTGTATATTCGGGATTGATGTCCGATATTACAAGCGACAGCCCGAATTGCTCGTGATAATTGGCTGTTACCTCAATCAATAGCTTCAATCCGCTCACGAATGCCATTCCTGTAGCCAATTCAAACTCGCATTTCAATCGATTGAACACATTAGCCCATATCACACCACGATTTTTGGCCAATATACGCGTATTGCTTTCGTCCTTTTGCACAAGTTCCATGTAGCAATGTCCGCCACGCACAGCAACATCGCTCAATTCGGCTGTTATCCAGCACTTTTGCACATCGGGCGAAGCAAGCAATCGCTTTATCCTAATATTATATTCTAATAAAGATATCGCATCCATTATTTCACACTTTTACTATTGCTTCATCACTATCCTCTTCAAGTGGGAACCACAAATAGCCCTCCACATTGTCGATTCCAGTTTTCTTTAACACATCGATATATCCTCTCACTTGCTTCTTATATTTCTCCACATTCTCTGGTGTCTTTTTGCCAAACTTATAGTCAACCACCACCGTGCGACCATCTGGAGTTACAAAGAAACGATCGGGACGAGTTATAGTGCCGTCGTCATCGAGCAACGATCGTTCATTATACACACGATTGCGCGTATCAAACCACCATTGCACCTGTGGACATTCCACAGCCTTCTTCAACACACGACAATCTTCCTCGTAGATTTCCTCATCCAGCATGGCCCTCACCTTGTAGTTGAACAAAGCATAATCAAGGTCAGCCAACACTCTCACGCGCTTCATCACTTCATGCAAGCGAATTCCTTGTTGTCGTTGGTCGTTGGTAAACATATCCACGACCTTATATTGGAGTTTGATGTTATCAACCTTATACTTAGGCATCTTATCGGGCAGATTCAACTCATTAGCCTCCTCTTGCTTAGGCGCTGGAACAGTTTCTTCCTTGGCTTCTTTACCATCGCTAACTTTCTGACCCTTTTCGCCCATTGTATATATCAACTCCTCGCCTTCTCTATATTCTGCCAAGTACGACTCCAGATTAGCATTTTTCAAATACTCCTCTTTAGGCGTAAAGATATACATTTCGTCAACGGCACGAGTGAATCCCACATAAGTCTTGTTTAACGCATCTATTCTGCGCTCCTGCAACTTCAATCCATAATAATTACCCAATGCGCTGTCCTTAACTCCCGCTTTTGGTTTCGGATTCACCGGAACCACAGGAGGTATTATATCTTCGTCAAATGTTGACAACAATCCCGAATCGAGTACTTCTTGCTTTGGAACCCACAAAGTTTCCTCTTGACCTTCAAGCGACCAGTTACAGAATGGCAATATAACACACTTATATTCAAGACCTTTCGACTTGTGTATCGTAAGCACATTGATTGCATCTTGACCTTCGGGCGAATTAATCGATGTATTACATCCTCCTTTGTCCCACCATTTCAGGAATTCGTGAATCGACGCGTTCGAACGGTTACTAAATTCCAATACACAATCTTGAAATGCTTGAATGTAGGCATTTTCATGCTCAAGCCTTTCATCTGTCACATTTTGAGCTATAATATGTTCTGTAATCGAAACTATATTAAACGACTCAGTATTTTCGGGCAACAGCGAATTTAGCGACAACTCACAGTCCTCCACATCCTTCGACACTTCTTCAAAGCTTCGTTCAAGCGCTTCGCCTGGCTCACACTTTTCAGTATTCATAAGGTGCTCGTAATGACGCAACAACCTATGCACATACCCTTCACTGTCGATTGGTGTATCTTTCTTCTTATCATCTCCTTCCTCTGCCTTCTGTAAAAGCAATTTCGAGTCGAGATAGCGCAAATGGCTTATTATTAGTCGCACCGATGCCGAATTCTTAAGCAATAATGACTCGTTCGACACCACATCGATTTTCTTCTCACCTTCGCCCAATTTCGAATTATAGTTGATGATATGCTGCACCACATCCACCCCATCATAGTTGGAGAACACAAGCACGGCTATATCCTTATATTGATAGCCACGACTCACAATGCTATTAATCAAATCGGGTAATTGCTTCAGCACTTTCGATTTAAATCCTTTGGCATCATCGTCCGATGTTGATTCAGCATCTTTTGCGTCCTTTTCCACATAATTAATCTCCACATAGCCAGGATTATTATGTTTTTTCTTTTCGGGTATGGCTTGCTTTACATTGCTATATTCCTCTTGAGCTTCAAGTTTTTCGGCCAACGAGGTAAAAAACATATTGTTGAACTCAATCACATTGGGCATACTACGCCAATTGTAGCTCACTGCACCATCATTTTGTGTTACAGTGAAATGGCGAGCCACCTCGGTGCGCAACAACGATGAATCGGCATTTCTAAAACGATAAATACACTGCTTTTCATCGCCAATTATAAGGTTGTCGCTACCTTCGGCACAGCTATTGAACAGCAACGGACGCATATTTTCCCATTGCGAACGCGATGTATCTTGGAACTCATCTATCAAGAAATGGCTCAACCACACTCCTACGCGTTCATACACAAATGGTGTTTCCTCGTTATTTATAATCTTGCGCAATAGATCGTTAGTATCGCCAAGCAAAATCATTTCGTTCTCGCTACGATACCTCTCCATATATCGTTTCACCTCGCCAAGCAGACCAAGCATATAGATATTGCGATGCATATCACGACATATCTCATAGCTGCTCAGGCTGTCCCCCATTATTTCGAGCTGATCGCATATATCGGCTATCGTCTGTTCCGATAGTACAAACTCTATTCCGGCCTCTTTTTTCTTTTTGAACCACCTTATCTTGTTTTCGCGCCCATTGCTTATGCATTTAGCTATCTTTTCATATTCGAGCACGCTCACATCGCAATTTGCAGGATTGTCAGCAATCTTTTGAATCCAAATCATTCCTCCATTGCCACTCAAATCATCAGCGGTCAAACCATCTTGTTCGCTCAATTTCAATATAGCCTTTCGTGCATCACAGATAGCTTGTTTTAAGTCTTGCATTTTATCATACAATGCACGCTTAAATTTGTATATATAGAAGGTTGGTTTTTCTTCCGATTCGTCTTTCTTATCGATATATTCCACCAAGGCATCAAGATATTGACGCATATCTTCTTGCTTCAGGCAATCAAGGAATTTACCCAAAGAGAATGATTTATTTTTCTTTTTCGATGGTTTTTTCTCGCTTGCAACAAAGATATTCCATGATTTTCCGCCTTTCACCTCATCGCGCACAAACTCTCTAATCCACATCTTGGCGCGTTTTGCTCGTTCCACTTCTTCTTTCGATGAAGATCTCGTGTGTGCCAAACTTGAGAAGAAATCATTGACTCCCACTTTGATAGCATAGTCATCGTCGATTTCCACATCATAGTTATACGACATCTTCAATTCTTTGGCAAAGGTGCGTAGCACAAGTTGGAAAAATGCATCAATCGTGCTCACATTGAAGTTGGTGTAATCAAACAATATTTCCACCATTGCTCGATATGCCGCCTTTTTAACATCTTCGGGCTGCACATTACCAAAATCGCGACACAAGTCATCGAGATAGTCACTCTTTTTGCCAGGTTCTTCGCCTGCCAAAATCGACAATTCCTTGATGATGCGTTCTTTCATTTCACCAGTTGCTTTGTTGGTGAATGTAACAGCCAATATGTGACGATGTCGTTCCACATCGCTTGGCTTCACCAATTCATATCGTCCCTTGCGCTTCACGCCCAAGAGAAGTTTGATATATTCATAAGTCAACTGATAGGTTTTTCCCGACCCTGCCGACGCTTTTATTACCTTTATCATTACTCTTTCCTAAATTTTATCTCAAAAATAACTCATTATTTTCAAAAGCCAAAAAAAAATCATACTTTAGCACTCACAAAATCACTCCTTATTTCTATTGTTATGTACCACTACAAGACAATTATACTGATAATCAACATTGTAAGTATTTTCTTCTTGATTGGTTTATCTATATTGCTGTTATGCATTAAGCGTAACAACAAGAGGAGAATCGTTCCCCACTTAATTGTAATTACCACTACAATTCCGTTCTACCTTTACAACATATTTTTCTATACCGAACAATTCAAATGGGCTCTTTGGACTGCTCCTTTTGCCTACTCGGCTGGATTGGCTTTTCTGCCTGCTTTATGGATTGCTATCCACCAATATTTCAACAGCCAAACGCCTTTCAGTAAAATACGCCTATTCCATTTCTTCCCTTCATTGGTGTGTTTTATCATCTACACTGCCTATATTCACCTACTTTCCTACCCCGAAAAGATTAATTTCTTTGTCTACAAAAACACTCTTTGGGTAAGTTGGATCGAAAGCCTCAACATCACAGTTCTCATTTCTCAAGTGATAATATATTTCTCAATTATCCTACTCTACATGTACAAGGTGAAGCAATTCATTGGCAAGAATTACACCTTCGCCGAATGGCAACGAAGTCTTTGGATTCCACGACTCATCTCGGCCCTCACCATTGCATTTTTGGTACTTTTGCTGTGTCATCACATTATCGAGCACAACTGGAGTTGGACACTCAATCTGTTCGACATCGTAATCATACTGTATTTCGTCTACAACGCCACCAACTTCCCTTTCTCTACACACGACGAATATGTCAACAAGGCTATTACCGAAATACAATTCGACTACGAAATTAGCAAAGGTAGACCTATCAGCATCAACCAAGCTAAAGAAATAAGTAACGCCACTTTCGACTATCTCGCCACATCGAAATCTTACTTAAATCCCGCTCTCACCATCAAAGAAGTGGCCGACGCTATAGGTTATTCACCTAACCAAATTTCACGAGCTCTCGAAATCTCCGACAACACTCATTTCACTGTCGTTGTCAACAAGATGCGTATCGATCGAGCAGTAAAGGTGCTGAACAACGATGTGCACAGAGAACAAAACATCGATTCTCTCACCTTCCAGAGTGGTTTCACTTCTCGCGAAGCATTCTTTACTGTTTTCAAGAGCATAATGGGCAAAACGCCCACTGAATTCCTATTAGAAACAACAAACGACAAATCCCGATAAGATTTGTCGTTTTCCTTTCTCGCTTAATGAGTTACACACACATTAGATGATGCGTGCTTTATAGCCATTATCCTTTAGATACGCCAAAATCTTTTCTCTAAAATCGCCTTGTATAAGGATTTCGCCACCACGAGCCGAGCCGCCCACACCACAATGTTGCTTAAGCTCTTTGGCAAGCTGCTTCAACGCCTCCTCGCTACCATCAAAGTTCACCACAAGGGTAACCTTTTTTCCGTTGCGATTGCGCTTGTCAAGCATCACATCGAGTCGTTGGGTGCATTGTTTTTCTTCGACAGTTTCTTCCACTTCGGGCTCATTTTGTACGCTCGCAGGGTCTATATTAAATGCCATTCCAAGTTTTTCTTTCCAATCCATAGTCTTTTTTATTATTTTCTTCACCAAAATTAAGGTTTTTCTACCAATCTTGCAATATCTACCACTTTTCTTCGTTATTTAGCTATATATTATGAAGAATTTGCATTTTAAACATATTATTCTACTCGTATTGCTTGCCTTTAGCGCAAGTGCAATGGCTCAACGACACAAGGATGGACCAGTAAATCGTCCTTATGCCGACATGAAGCCTATTCACTTCGGCTTTTCGGTTGGTCTACACATGCAAGACCTCAACATTTCCAACAATGGCTATGTAACTCCCGAAGGCGAATCATGGTTTGCCGATGTTCCTGCCTATTCTCCTGGTTTTTGCGTGAATGTGCTTGCCGACTTGAGATTGAACAATTATCTCAACCTTCGCGTATCGCCAGGTATGTACTTTGGAAACAAAAAGGTGCATTTCCGCAATTCTATCACTGGCGACATCACCAAGCAGGACATCAAGAGCAATTATGTGGTAGTGCCTGTCGATCTAAAATATTCGGCATTGCGATACAAGAACCTTCGCCCCTATCTTGTAGGTGGTGTGATGGGTATACTTGATGTTTCTAAAAAGCGCTCTGAGCAGATTCAACTCAAAACCACCGATGCTATGCTCACTATCGGTATGGGTTGCGACTTCTATCTGCCTTACTTCAAGTTCTGCCCCGAAATTAAATTCTGCTTCGGTCTGCGCGACATGCTCGAGACTAAACGCCCCGACTTAGAGGACAACCCTGAAATGCAAAAATACACACAATCAATCTCGAATATCAAGTCGAACATGATTGTTCTCACTTTCTATTTTGAATAATTCTCATCAATCTATGAATAAGGCTTTTAACAACATATTACGCATCACAGTACTATCTCTATTGGTGGTACTCAATGCTTTTCATGCCAAATCGCAGGTTGATGCTCAGTATACCCACTATTGGGCTATGCCTGGTTATTTCAACCCTGCAGCTATCGGTCGCACCGATTTCATCGACATTCACGCAGCTGGTCGTTTGCAATGGGTAGGTATCGAAAATGCTCCTCAAGGACTCACAGCGCAAGCCGATATGCCTTTCAAATTTCTCGACAAGCGATTTGCAACAGGTCTCGTGCTACACCAAGAGAGTGCAGGGCTATTCAGCACACTCAACATTGGTGCACAATTAGCTTTTATCAAGCAAAATTTCCTAAAAGGACAGCTACAAATAGGGCTTCAAGTCGGAATTATCAACCAAGCTTATAAGGGTAGCGAAGTCATTCTCCCTGGCGACGATGATTATCACGAAGGCAGCGACAATGCTATCCCTACCAACGACATTGCTGGTACTGCTCTCGACCTAAACTTTGGAGCATTCTATGTTCACAAATGGTTCTGGGCTGGACTCTCTGCCACACACATCACAAGTCCTAAAATCATCCTTTCACAAGAAGGTAGTGGCGAACAAAACTACGAATTTGCTACCGACCGCGCTTTTTATTTAATGGCAGGAAGCAATATTCCAATAAAAAATTCGTTAATAGAATTACAACCATCTATTTTGGTTAAAACCGATACAAGTGTATTCACTGGTGAGTTCACTGCACGAGCTCGTTACAACAAATTCATCACTGCGGGGTTAGCCTACCGATGGAATGATGCCGTTGCCATTATGGTGGGGGCTGAATTTAAAAATATCACTGTGGGTTATAGCTACGACTACCCTATTTCTAATGTATCGAAGGGAACAAGTGGCAGCCACGAGTTATTTTTAGGTTATAAAGTAAAACTTGACTTGAGAGAAAAGAATAAGAACAAACATAAAAGTATTCGTATAATGTAATTTATGAAAAGAATATTTTATTTCACAATAGTAGCGATTGCAGTATCATCATGTATGTCGTCTAAAGGTAGCCGTTCGAGTGTAGGCGGTGAAGTAACTGGTATTAACGGAACTTCTTGGAACGAACCTACTCCTTACGGAATGGTGCTTGTTGACCGTGGTTCTATCAAAGCAGGTCCACTCGAAAACGATACTGCTTGGGGCATCAAAGCCGACCCTCGTGGTATGTCGGTCGACGCTTTCTGGATGGACGAAACCGAAGTTACCAATGCCGAATACAAGCAATTCGTATTCTGGGTACGCGACTCTATCATTCGTGAACGACTTGCCGACCCTGCTTATGGTGGCAACGAAGCATTCAAGATTGAAGAAGACCGCGACGGTAACCCTATCGAACCTTATCTTGACTGGGGACGACCAATTCCTTGGCGCAATCCTAACGAAGACGAAGCACGAGCTATCGAAAGCGTGTATCGCACCAACCCTATCACTGGTGTGAAAGAGCTCGACCCTACTCAGCTCAACTATCGCTACGAAGTATACAACATGACCGAGGCTGTAAAACGCAAAAACCGCCTCGATCCTAAGCGTCGCGACTACAACACCGACAACCCTGTCGATGAAGAAATGCCAATGATTTCTAAGGACACTGCCTATGTTGACGACGAAGGCAATATCCGTCGCGAAGTCATCTCGCGTCCGCTTTCAAGCGAATACGACTTCTTGAACACATATATCGTGAATGTTTATCCCGACACTACTTGCTGGGTGAACGATTTCGAAAACTCTCTCAACGAACGATATGTGCGCAACTATTTCTCTCAAGGTGCCTACAACGATTTCCCTGTTGTTGGGGTAAGTTGGGAACAAGCTAACGCATTCTGCGTGTGGAGAACCGACTTCTTGCGTCGCTCTCTTGGCAAGTTTGGCAAACAAATCGAACCTTATCGTTTGCCTACTGAAGCTGAATGGGAATATGCTGCTCGCGCTGGTGTAACGGCCAACAAATATCCTTGGCAAGGCGACCTTCCTCTCACCGAACAAGATGGCTGTTTCTACGCCAACTTCAAGCCTATGGAAGGTAACTATGTGAAAGATGGTAACATCATCACTTCGGCTACTGGCACTTACACTCCTAACGACTTCGGTCTATACGATATGGCTGGTAATGTGAGCGAATGGACTTCTACTGCCTACACCGAAAGTGTAAACAAAATCACCAACGATATCAACCCTGAATACAGCTACAATGCTGCTACTGGCGACAATGTGAAAGACCCTTACCGCATGACTCGCAAGATTGTGCGTGGTGGTTCTTGGAAAGATGTGGCTCATAACATTCGTAGCGACATCCGCATGTGGGAATACCAAAACGAGCAACGCTCTTACATCGGTTTCCGTTGCGTGCGCTCACAATCGGGCATCGTAAAAAGCAAGAGAAAATAAAACACTTAAGACTAATCCTTTTATAACATAATTTGATATGGGCAAAATTAAAAGATATAAAAACATCGTTGAAAAATTCCTTTCGGGCGAAAAAGGACAACGCTTTTTCAACTTCGCATATAGTATTGGTGCTGCCATCGTAATCCTTGGTGCGCTATTTAAGATTCTTCACCTTGCTGGTGGTAATGCATTGCTTTGTATCGGTATGGGTACCGAAGTCTTGATGTTCATTCTCACTGCTTTCGACCGTCCTGAAAAGCCTTACAAATGGGAAACTGTGTTCCCAGTTTTGGCTACTCAAGACCCTGAAGATCGTCCTGAATTCAACTCAGGTGGTGGTATCATCATCAATGGTGGCAACTCTGCAAGTGCTTATGCTGTGAGCGACGATCAAGCTCGCCGTGCCGTAGGCATTCCTGAAGGCATCGAACTTTCTGAAAGCGACACTCGTAGCCTTAGCGAAAGCATCGCTAAAATGGCTGCAGCAAGCGACCAACTTTCTCGCATGGCCGAAATGACCGAAGCTACTCAACGATATCTCGACCAAATTGCTGGCATTTCTGAGCAAATGGCTCAACTTCGCGAAAACACTCAAGCTCTCAACGATGTGTCAACTACTCTTCTTGGAAGCTATCGCGCTATCACCGACAATTCCGAAACTATCTCTCAAGGCTCTACTGGATATGTAGAACAAATGGAGGCGCTCAACCGCAATATCGGTGGTCTTAACACTATCTACGAAATCCAATTGAAGAGCATTTCTTCACAACTCGACAACATCGACCGCGTAAATCGTGGCTTGAAGGATATTCGCGATATGTACGAAAAATCGGCTGCAGAAAGTGCCGACTATTGCAACGAAACTGAACGATTGGCTCACAATATGAAGCAACTCAACAGCGTTTACGAAAAAATGGTGAAAGCTCTCACTGTGAACATGTATCGCCCTATGGGTTCTTTCGAAACCGACGAGGATAATTTGTCGGCTGCCGAACAATATCGACGCCGCACTGCTAACCAAAACGACGACAACGCTTAACTAATCGACAATGGCTAATTCACAATCCATAGGCAGAATGTCGCCACGACAGAAGATGATAAACTTGATGTATATCGTCCTCACTGCTATGCTTGCGCTCAATGTGTCGGGTGATGTGCTCAACGGCTTCCAACAAGTGGAAGACGGTTTGGCACGCTCCAACGAAACTGCGACCGAGCGTAATGTGGCTCTTCTTGCTCAACTCGAAGAATTCAACAAAACCAACCCTGAAAAGGGTGGCATCTGGTTGCAAAAGGCTCAAAATGTCTTCAAAAAGACCGACAGCCTTTACAACTATATCAGTGAGCTAAAATTGAATATTGCTAAGCAAGCCGATGGTAGCGATGGCGACCCTCGTAACCTCGAAAATCGTGAAGACCTCGAAGCTGCAGCGGCTGTAATGCTTGCGCCTATCAATAGCAAGGGTGCCGACCTAAGAATGCGCATCGACGAGTATCGCTCTTTCTCTCAACAATTCATTGGCGACTCTATCAAGAAAAACAATATCGAGAAAGTGCTTGCCACTGCTTCGTTCAAAGAGAAGAACACTATCGGTGCCGAAAAATCATGGGAAGAACGACAATTTGACAATATGCCTGCCATTGCAGCCATCACCATTCTCACCAAGCTACAAAACGACTTGCGCTATGTAGAAGGTGAAGTGCTCAATTCGCTTATCGCTAATGTCGATGCAGGCGACATTCGTGTCAATCAAGTCGAAGCTTTCGTAATTCCTGAATCACGCATCGTAATGAGTGGTAGCAACTACAAGGCTAACATCGTTCTTGCTGCTGTCGACACCACTCAACGACCTCTTGTTGTCATCGGCGACAAACCTCTCGACAACGACCGCGGTATCTACGAATTTGGCACAGGACGCGCTGGTACCTACGACTATTCAGGCTACATCGAAGTGCCTCACGGCGACGGTAGCGTCACAAAGCACGAATTTGCATCTTCTTACACCGTTATCGAGCCTATGGCTTCGGTGTCGGCTACAATGGTTAATGTACTCTATGCTGGTATCAACAACCCTATCTCGATTGCTGTACCTGGAGTACCTAACAATGCCATCAATGCCACTATCACCAACGGTACTATCACTCGAAGTGGAAACAACTGGATTGCACGACCTGCTAAGGTGGGTACCAACTGTGTGATTACAGTTACTGCCAATATGAATGGACGCGCGCAAACAGTGGCTAAGACCGACTTCCGAGTGCGCAAATTGCCCGATCCTACTCCATTCATCGCCTACAAGGATGCTAAGGGCAACCCTGAGCGTTACAAGGGTGGAAAACCATTCTCTAAGACTCTTCTTCTTCAATCTCCAGGCATCGAAGCTGCTATCGACGACGATATGCTAAATGTTGCCTACCAAGTGAAGAGTTTCGAAACAGTGTTCTTCGACTCTATGGGCAATGCTATTCCTGAAGTTTCTAATGGTAGCAACTTCTCTGAGCGTCAACGAGCAAGTTTCCGACGCCTATCTCGTGGCAAGCGCTTCTACATCTCAAGAGTGAAGGCTGTGGGTCCCGATGGCATCGAACGCATTCTTGCTCCAATGGAAGTGATTATAAACTGATAAATTTTCTAATCCGAACATAACAAATGCTATGATGAAAGCTTTAAAATACATATCAGCAGCTCTTTTGATTGCAGCTTTTGCTCTTCCGTCTCAAGCACAAGTGGTAAAAAAGAAGAAAGACAGCGACAAAGAGAAACAAAAATCAGAACAAGTGTCCGATCGACTTCAAGCTCGTTTCGAACAAAAGAAAGCGTCCGATTCCGACATTCAATGGCAACGCATCATCTATCGCTCGCTCGACCTCAACAAGGCCGAAAACATGCCTCTTTACTATCCTGAAGAGCCAGGTGCCGACGGTATGAACCTTTTCTTCATCATCATGAAGAATCTTGCCAACAACTCGCTTTCGGCCTACGAATACCTCGACGGACGCGAAATGTTCACAGACGAATACCGTGTCAAAGTGAGCGATATGTTCGATCGCTTCCACATTCTTTACGACAAGGCTAAGGGTAGCTCTGAAAAGAACCCTAAATATGTAGTTGAGAATGCCGACATTCCTGCCAACGAAGTATTGAGCTACTACATCCTCGAAAAGTACGAATTCAATCGTCTCAATAGCAAGGTAACTCGCAAAGTTGACGCTATCTGCCCTGTTCTTCATCGTAGCGATGACTTCGGTGGCGAAGCTATCAAATACCCTATGTTCTGGGTGAAGATGAGCGACCTTCGTCCTTTCATCGTGAATCAATATGTATTCACCGACAACGACAACAACCTTCTAAAGACCAATCTTGACGACTACTTTGCCGACAACAACTACAAGGGCGAAATCTACAAATACAAGAATCTACGCAACTTGTCAATGATGCAAATGTTCCCCGACGAAACTAAGCGCAAACACGCTCAAGATAGCATCGAGAAACGACTTGCTTCATTCGATGCCAACATTTGGGTGCCTTCTCGCGAAGAACTTCAAGAAATGGCAGCTAAACGCGACTCTATCGAAGCTGCTAAGAACCCTGAAGAAGTGAAGGACAAGAAGAACGACAACAAGCATTCTACAGTGCGCAGCACACGCGCCAAGAGCAAGCGTGCCGAGTCTAAATCCGACTCTAAGAAGAAAGAAACTAAGGTAAAAACCACCAAAGTAAAAACCTCTTCCAACGCAGCCCGCTCAGTCCGCCGTCGCAAATAATCTCAACAAAACAATACTTTTTAAAGTGCATTGATTCTCATTTCAATGCACTTTTTTCATCTACATAATGCACTATAAAACAATAAGCGGCCGAAATCATGATTTCGGTCGCTTATTATATATCAAGTTATTAATCTTCTTAGTCTACAATCAACATTGCGTCGCCGTAAGCACCGAAGCGATAACCTTCCTTCACTGCCACATTGTAAGCATTCATCACTTGATCATAACCACCAAATGCAGCCACCATCATCAACATCACTGAATATGGTGTATGGAAGTTGCTCACAAGTGCGTTGCACACTGTAAAGTCGTAAGGAGGGAAGATAAACTTGTTAGTCCAACCAGTGTAAGGCTTGATGTGACCATTCATAGCCACTGTACTTTCGATACCTCTCAATGTTGATGTACCGATAGCGCACACCTTGTGATCAGCATCCTTAGTTGAATTCACAAGAGCCACAAGTTCGTCGTTCACTTCCATTTGTTCCGAGTCCATGCGGTGCTTTGTCAAGTCTTCCACATCGATTTCTCTGAAGTTACCAAGACCTGAATGCAATGTAAGGAAGCCGCTGTTCACACCCTTGATTTCCATGCGCTTAAGCAATTCGCGGCTGAAGTGCAAACCTGCAGCTGGTGCCACTACTGCACCTTCGTTCTTTGCAAACACACATTGATAGCGTTCCACATCTTCTTCTTCTGGTTCGCGTGTGATATAGTAAGGCAATGGAGTGTTACCAAGAGCAAACAAGTTTTCCTTGAATTCATCGTGATCGCCATCATATAGGAAACGCAATGTACGACCGCGTGATGTTGTATTATCGATCACTTCTGCTACCATCGAATCATCTAAGCCAAAGTACAACTTATTACCGATTCTTATCTTACGAGCTGGTTCCACAAGCACATCCCACAATTTGTGTTCGCTATTAAGTTCACGAAGCATAAACACTTCGATTTTTGCACCTGTCTTTTCCTTGTTTCCATACAATTTTGCTGGGAACACACGAGTGTCATTGAACACGAATAGGTCATCTTCATTAAAGTATTCAAGGATTTCCTTGAACACTCGATGTTCGATGCTACCATCTTTCTTGTGCATCACCATCAATCTTGATTCATCTCTCACAGGAGCTGGATACTTTGCGATTAGCTCCTCTGGCAACTTAAATTTAAATTCCGATAACTTCATCTTATATTTTTTGTCTTAGGCGATCTCTTTCAATCACCTGATTATTAATTTTCCTCTGTTTCTAACTCTACTGTATTTATCAAGTCCACAGCTTCGTCCACGCTCATACACTTCTCCACTCGCACTTCGCCCACTTGGGTGCGTCGCAAGCCTGTGAGATGCGCTCCACTGCCCAGTGCAACACCAATGTCGCGTGCCAAAGCGCGTATGTAAGTACCCTTTCCACACACCACTCTTATCACGAGGCGTTGACCTTCCATTTCAAGCACTTCTATTTCGTTCACAACGAGAGTTTTCGCCTTCAGCTCCACCTCATCGCCTTTGCGAGCCATCTTGTAAGCGCGCTTACCATTGATTTTGCATGCCGAATATGCTGGTGGCACTTGCGATATACTTCCCACAAATTGGGTGCTCAACACCTCTTCCACTTGTTCGCGAGTGATATGTTCCCATGCATAGGTTGCATCTTCCTCAGTCTCAAGGTCAAACGAAGGCGTTGTGGCTCCGAGTTTTATCTCGGCAATATATTCTTTCACACCTGCTTGCAATTCTTCGATGCGCTTGGTTGCCTTTCCTGTACATATCACAAGCACGCCACTCGCAAGAGGGTCAAGCGTTCCGGCATGTCCCACTTTTATCTTCTTTATGCCTGTGCGACGGCTTATGTGATAGCGCAACTTGCCCACCACTGCAAACGATGTCCAGCCATAAGGCTTATCGATATGAAATATTTCTCCTTTTACGAAATCCATTACATTATTGTCAAGTCATAACCCATCATGAGCATCACAAGGATAGCTCCTCCCACCACGATACGATACCAACCGAATGCTTTGAAGCCATACTTGGTAACAAAACTGATGAAGAATTTAATAGCCAATAGAGCCACTATAAATGCTACCACATTGCCCACAACAAGAGTCGACATATTATCCATTATTATTTCTGTACCACCATCTTTGATCAGCTTAAACACTTTATATGCTGTTGCTGCAAACATTGTTGGCACTGCCAAGAAAAACGAAAACTCTGCAGCTGCCTTGCGTGTCATCTTTTGCGCCATACCGCCCACGATTGTTGCCATCGAACGCGACACGCCTGGTATCATCGAGATACATTGAAACAAACCCACCATGAATGCTCGTTTTTCGGTCAATTCGGTAGTTTCGCTTCCCTTGTTGAATATCTTGTCGCAGAATAGCATGAACACACCACCAAGAATGAGTGTTACTGCCACCACTTCCACACGCTCAAGCATGGCATCGATAGCATCGCTAAACAATAGCCCCAACACTGCAGCTGGTATGAACGCCACAAGCAGTTTCCAATAGAAATCATATTTGTGTAGGAATCGCTTCAATGCCGATGCGCCTTCAGGAGCTGGAGTGTGATTGAGTTGGAAGAATCGCTTCCAGTACAACACCACCACCGACAAGATAGCACCAAACTGAATGATAAATGTAAATGCCTTCACAAAATCGGTACTTTCCACGCCAAGCACATTTTGAGCTATAATCATGTGCCCTGTCGACGACACTGGCAAGAACTCGGTCAAGCCCTCTACAATGGCTATAATGATCGTTTGTAATATATCCATTGATTAGTCTTCTTTTTCAGTTTGATTCTTTTTCTTGTTCTTATAGTTGATTGCAAATGCCATATACACAAATCCTATAAATGAGATTGTAGGACCCACAACTATGCGACGAGTGCTGAATATATCGCTATTGAACACCTCGCCATCATTAGCGCCGCCTGCCATTAACACAAAACCAAGCACTATCAGCACCAATGCCACTGCCATACGAATAAAATTGGCTGGTGCCAATGGAAATGCATTGTAATTGATCGATGTTTTCTTTCCGTTTTTGTCGTTATTTATTGCCATAATCTATAATAATTATCTTTTTCAGTTTCTATTTAGTATACAATTCGTCATAATTGAGTGAGATAAAGCGATTAGCGGCCAACAATGCTGCCAAGGCACACATCATCACGCCCACCACCATAAGTCCGGCACACACCATCACTATATGCTTCATTTCTATCAAGTTAGCATAGTCATAGTTCACCTCCACCACATAATACATCAGTCCACACAACATCGCCATTGCCACCAACGATGCTATCAAGCCGTTCACCACATTGGTAAGCACGAACGGACGGCGTATGAATCCCGGTGTAGCACCCACAAGCTTCATAGTGTAGATAATAAAGCGACGCGAATACACGGCCAATCGCACTGTATTATTTATAAGCACAAACGAGATAATAACCAGCAACACAAGCACAGCACCAAGCACCAGCACCACGCTATTCACATTGCTATTTATCTTTTCCACCACATCTTTGTGCATCTTCACACTATCTATCGACTTATTTTGACTCAATGCATATTCTATCCTATTGAGGCTATCCACACTCACATATTGAGGCTTCACACGCACCTCAAATTCCGAGCTCAACGGATTCACCCCTATCACTTCCATCAAGTTTTCGCCAGTTTCCTTTTCCCACGACTGCAACGCATCTTCCTTCGATATGTATTTCACACTGGCCACATAGGGAGCTTTGGTCCACATCTGCTTCAACGCATCTATTTCTTGTTGCGAAGCATCGTTCTTCATCACCACATCAAACCCTATATTCTCCTTCACATAATCAGTAAGGCTATTAGCTGCAATACCAAGCATTGCCACTATTCCAAGTAGCAACAACACAAGCGACACACTTATTATTGGCGTAATATTAGCACTAAAATATGATATTTTCGATTTCTTTTCTTCCATTTTCAGTTCAAATGAGCGCACAACACCCATTTTACTGCAAAATTACAACCTCCACGAGCGTTTGTCAACAGTTTTTTATCACTTTTTTCAGAAAAAAGTATTTTTTGCACTTTTTCGCAACCCTATCATCACCAAAATTGTTACATTTGCAATCAACCCACAAAAATTATCTTATATGAACAATGACGAACTTGCCGTATTAAGCGAATACGAAAACGCCATTGAAGCCTCTATGGTAAAGGGCGTTCTCGAAACCAATGGCGTACCTGCCATGCTCACCAACGAGATTATGTCCACCGTGCTCAGTCTTGCTCCTATCAACTATGGTATGGTGCGAGTACTTGTGTTCCGTCGCCACCTCGACCTCGCTCGCAAAATCCTCGCCTCAAGCCCCATCAACCCCGACACCATTTAAACAAGCTATATATGCTGAAAGCATAAAACGGCCTATTAACCGAGTGTAAAGGAGCAAAGCGACTGCCACACTCGGCTAAAGCCTCACCCTTCAACCCCAAAACGAAATAGTCCGAAGGACTGATTTTATGCATAGCCGTATGCTTTTAAGCTTACGGGACATAGCCATTCAGATAAATTGCGTCTGCAAAGACGCGAACCAATCATTTTTTATGTTCTTTTGTCTAATAAAACCCGTTCTTATGTCCAATAAAACATAAAACGCCCGAAGGGAGTTTCACAATAGTAACCCTATGATGAGCAGCGCGAATATTTAGGAAGGATCACAAGTACAAACTAAATATACTACAAAACACACCATTATTCCATTTTTTAGTCTATCTTTGCATTTATGAAGCATCTTGTAGGTGTAATATTAGTCATGATGATGCTATTGGCTGGGTGTAGTCGCTCGGTCGATAGTCGTCTCGTGCTTGCCGACAAATTAATCGATGAATGTGCCGATAGCGCTTTTATTGTGTTAAAAGGGATAGATCCACACGAATTGACTCGCAGTTCCGACAAGGCTTATTATGCCTTGCTCTACACACAAGCTCAATACAAGAATTTCGATAGCATACCCAATGATTCGCTTATAAATATCGCTTTACACCACTATTCCGATAATCACAATCGTGAACTCAACACCCGCACACTTATCTACAAGGGTGCTGTGATGCAAGAACTCGGTAAGGAGCAAGAGGCTATGGAGTGGTATAAGCGAGCCGAAGATAATGCTTCGCCCGATGATTATATGAATCTCGGTCAAGCCAACTTGCGAATGGCAATGCTGTATGCCCTTAATTATGCCGATAACGATGAAACATTGGAGAAAGAACGCCGAGCATTACACTATTTTCGCAAAGCAGGTAGCAAGAGTTACGAACTAATGTGCCTTAGCAGCATAGGAGGAGGATATAGACAGTGCAATATGGATAGTGCTTATTATTATCTTCATCAGGCAATCACGTTGGCAAAAGAGCTTAATGATGAAATAGAGTTGTATTCTTCAACAGAAATGCTTGCAAGGGCATATAATGAAGATTCACTGTACGCAGAATCGAAAGCATTGTCGTTGGATTATCTTGCCAATAATGGCACCGACTATATCGATGATGATATATACTATGACCTTGCTTATTCCTATGCAAAAATAGGAATGGCAGATTCAGCCCAATTCTACTTCGATAAAACAGCGGAGCATCCACAGGAAGATTCAAAAATCGTAATGAGAATCTTTGTGAGTGAGATTATTTCAGTGTTAAAACAGGATATGAATCGAGCTTATTTTTTGATTAAAGAAAAAGAAGATAGAGCATCAAATATATTATCAGATAGAGAAAACCGGATAGAAAAAGCTGAAAATTTATATAAACAAAATAGCTTAAAGAATGATGTAGGAAAGTTAGAGAAGAAAGTAGCGATGCAATATATATTATTTGTACTCTTAATTGCAATTATAATTTATGATGGCTATACTTATAAAGAAGAAAAAAATAGGGTGAATTATTATAAAAAACTTGCAAGTCAACTTAAAGATGAAAAACAAAGTATTATATGCGCTGAAAAAAGTGTAGATAATATGCGAATTCAACAATTATCAAAATCATATATAACTATAATTAAAGAATTAAAAGACTGCGTAGACAATTTTGAACATAATCCAAAATTGTTCAAAACGAAAATTAGAGATATAGATAAAATTATAAAAAATAACAATAATGAATTGGGTGAAGAATTAATGTCATTTGTAGACAAACATTACAATGATTTTATAACAAAATTAAAACAAGAATATTCCGTATTATCTTTTGATGACTTGAGAATTATAGCAATGATATGTTGTGATTTTTCATATATTGATATGAGTATTTGTTTAGGATATGCTCATAAGAATTCTATTTATAAGAGAAAAGAGGCAATAGCAAAGAAAATGGACATATCAATGTCTATAGATGAATTTATATCGAAAAAAATAGGCCAAAATAGGGTGGATTAAAGCTGAAAGTAAGTAAGGTGCTTATGCTGAATGTGTTACGTCGTGTAATTACGAACGCTTGTTTTTTGTAAGATAAATAAAAGTGGGGTAATTTTGCAGTAAACAAATTTTACTGTGAAATGAAAAAGAAATTAATTATTACATTTATTTTCAGTTGTTTAATCTTCAGCTTTTTACAAGCAAAAGATTTTAAGCAAATTATATTAAAGCGTAGAGATATACCAATTAAGCGAGAGCTTGTGATGGATCCTGAAGCGTGGTATGACACCGAAGAGCATATCATAGATGTGACAATGCATAGTGTAGGTGTGCTAACGGTTTATTACGCTGACGGCGAAACTGTGCATAGTGTAAACAACTTGACATTCAACCTTAACAGAGTGTTCTGCGACAAGGAATGTAACCTTATTATTCTTGAAACTGCTGACGGCATCGTCTACGAAGGATATCTGCAAGAAGAAATAAAATAAAAACTAAATAATTAACTAAACATTAAAATTAAAACAATGAAAATAAAAACGTTAAGTCTGCTATTATGTCTTATAGCAGTAACATCATCTGTGCTAATCTCTTGTTCTGAAGATTTGAGTTATGACAAAGATACAATGCAAAACAACGCAAAACTTGTGGCTGTGGCGAAACAAATTTATCAAAATCAAGGAAGTTCGGTATGCTTGCCTAATCCCAAAGCGAACAAAAATAATGCTTCAAGAAGTTCGTTTTCTTATCTTGCCGATTTAGAACCATTGTGGGACGAAACATTTACTTACCAACAAGGCAATGAAACTATAGTTATAGTTCCTCTAAAATGCGACGAAGACATTCGCTCTACATTGTCTATTACAGATGGCGAAGAAACTTCGTATCAATTTGCAAAAGTATTTTCACGAATGATAGTAAAACCAAGCGAGGGCGAAAATGGTATTTATGTGCTATCGTATATGCCTGAAAGCAGTTACGCTTCAACATTTGACGATATTGAACAAGAAATGAGATATAACCCAACCGAATTAGATTTCACTGGTCTCATTGTGTCATCACGCTTAAATGGCGAAGTGATGAAGGGCTTTTTGTATAACGAAGGTGTGTTGGGACACTACTTTGCACCAGCCACTACAGAGTGCCACGATTATAACTGTACCGAAAATCACAATCATAATCACGAACACAAAGGATTATCATTGAGTTTCAATTTGCAAAATGCGAATCAATCCAGAAGCACGACTTATAGCACCCGTAGTGAAGACGATGTGTGCTCTTTGTGCTTTCAAACTGAATGCATTTGTGGAAATCTATTCGAATATTGTGAGAAATGTGAGAATTGGAAATTTAATTGTATATGTGAAGAGGATAAAGAACCATGTCCCAATTGCGGTATTAGTGATGGTGGATGCGGATGTTCTCAATGCTCAATTTGTGGCAGATATTTCTGCGTTTGCAACAATCCTACACCACCTCCTGCACTAGAACTATGCGAGGTTTGTGAAGAATATTATTGTATTTGTGAAAAGAATACCACTCCAACAGAATATAAATTTAATCACAAAGATTATCTAATTTTACCTGGTGTGTATTTTTGCATAGAAAATATGTATAATTGTAGTTTTTTGTCTGCATTGGAAACGGCTTGTTATATTCTTGACTCAACATTAACTCAAGATGATTTATATTTTTATTATATTCAAACATACCAAACTATTCCAAATGAAAACATTGAATTTAATAAAGATAGTGATTTTATAAAAAACAACTTTGATGTATTTACTTCAGCTAATATAAAGAATTCCGTAGCTGCAGGGTATCCTGTTATTGTAAAATTTAGTAATAGTTATATTACGGTGTTTGGTATTCAATACGATGGAGATCTTATCTATGCTCATCACAATGACTATAAAATCTACGTAGTTCAAAAAGATTATTTCAACAACTATGAGAATTTAGCGATACAAAATGTTTTATTAGTTGATTCTAATTAATAGAATATAAATGCATGAGTTCATTTTGCGTAAAATTTATTTTTACTATATTTGCAAATATCAACCTATTAAACAGATTAATTATGAACGTAAAAAGATTAATATTAACTGCTATAGTAGTTATTGTAGGAGCTTTTAGCGCAATGGCACAAGATGTTATTTCAATAAATGCAGAACATTTAAATAATGAACAAAAAAGCACTTTGCAATATGCAAAAAAGACACTAAAAGCACAAGACAACAAGGTAATGTTACCACTTGAGATTAACGCTCTTTTGGGTGACACTATAGCCCCAGAACCATATAGAGCTACTCCAGTGTGGAATGATGCATATTTTGTAAGTGATACCACTTTTGAAGCATCATTAATAATACCATTAAAAGTAGCAACTAATAATGGAGAATTATTCTCTGAATTGAAAATTTTGGGTGTTGATAAATACACTTTTTGTAGAGTAGTAACTACTCCTATATCATTTTTAGAGAATGACAGTCTTTCATATAGAATAAATATTAACTCAAATCTAGTCGGAATTTTGCTTGTAGCTTCGGTATATGAGAATGATGTTTTCAAAGGGCAAGTAATGGGAGTATCCGATTCTTATGGTGTGGTTGATGGTACTTTCCAATCGAATTATAACTTTGACACCGAAATATACCGCAGATATCACACTAATTATAAACATGTTCAACATTATTATAAATACCATAGAGATACTAGAATATTCTATCACAATCTGATAAACAAAGTAATGAATATTCAATTACAAAAACATCCGCTAAAAATAGGATTCTCATAATTTATTAAATGGATTCTAAAGAAAAAAAGATTTCTTTAATTCTAATTACTGGAATTATGACAGTTCTGCCTTTGGTGGGCAGAACTGCCGATTCTGGTAATTTGCTTTTTCTTGCAATGCTTGTAGCCATAAGTGCAGTGATGCTTTGCGTGAATATTCTTAATCAAAAAACTCCAGTTCGAGTAAATATTATTGATCTAATTGTTTTGCTTTTTTGCTCATATGTGCTTGTGAGAGATATTCAATCGTCAGGAATTATAACAGAACGCTATTTGCTATATAGCCTACTTGTATTTCTTTATCTTATTGTAAAAACTGATGAAAAAAACTCGATTAAGGCAATTGCAATAGGGATATTGCTGTGCGGAGTGGTGCAGAGCACAATTGCTTATCTTCAACTTGCGGGCGTTCTACGCTCTAACCATAGTGCATTTGCTTGTACAGGCAGTTTTGGAAATCCTGCATTGCTCGGTTGTATCGTAGCTGTGTCAATTGCTGTAGCAGTGAGTGAATTGAAATTAAAATCAAATGCTGTACGTTGGGTGCTAGTGGTGTGTATCGCATATATGCTTCCTGTTTTGATATTATCCGATTCACGTGCTTCGTGGGTTGCATTTGGCATTGGTGTGATAATAATATTGCTGAGGGAATGGAGGCTAAAAAGATTTTGGAAAATGGTAGTGGTAGGAGTGGTGGCGATATGGGTTGCTATTCCGCTCTACAACCATAAACCGGTGTCGGCAGACGCTCGCGTACTGATATGGAAAGTGTGTGGAAATATATCAAAGGAAAACACATTAACAGGAGCGGGAACTGATGCAGTGCGACGAGAATATATGCACTATCAAGCCGATTATTTTCAAAATGGAGGAACAGAAAAAGAACGTCTTATCACAGCAAACAATAATTATGCTTTTAATGAATTGTTGGATATACTTTGTTCTTATGGAGTGATAGGGGTAATATTGTTTTTGAGTGTGGTGGTGACTTATTTTGCTTGTAATGGAATAGGTGGTACACCCTCGGTGGGCGTGATGTGTATACTTGTATTCGGGATGTTCTCCTATCCTTTCTCAAATATTGTAACACTTACCATATTTACCCTATTGCTTGCTACAGGAAAGGGGAAAACTGTATTATATCTGCGACATAAATGCGCCAAATACATAACAGTGATAATAGTGGTTGCCTTATTGAGTGTGGCAGGTGTGAAGTGGTGGGAATTTAAAAGATTTGATGATGCACTGAAAGAATATTGTTGGGAGATAAGTGAAAAGGAATATGTGAAATCCAATTTTCATAACATTAAAAATGAACCAATGCTTGTGTCGAGGTATGGCAGACTATTATATGAAACAGGCAATTATGCTGAGGCTATACCCATCCTGGATAGAATGCGAGAACTTCAAGCTTCGCCCGAAGTGTATTATGACCTTGGAAAATGCTATGAAAAAACAGCGGAATATGATAATGCAGAGTTTTGTTATAAACTGGTTTCTTATATGTTGCCTGCATATATTACACCTCAATATAAACTGCTGAAATTATATAAATTGAGTAACCAAGATGTGAAAGCTATTGAAACAGCTCAATATATGCTCGGTATGCCTTTGAAAAAGGAAACAAGGGAGAGTGAACGAATGAAGATAGAAGCTAAGCGGATTATTAAAGCACAAGGAGCATGAATAGGATTGTATATGTTATTATATTGATTGTATTTGTTTTTTGTGGTTGCAGTGGTGATGTAGAATTGGAAGAAGCATTAATGCAATCGGGAAAGAATCGTGTAGAATTGGAAAAAGTGTTAAGTCATTATCAGAATGATAAACTGAAATATGAGGCTGCGAGATTTCTTATAGTGAATATGGTGGGTGCATACGGCTATGATAGCAAGATAGAAACTGCTTGCGATGATTTTTATAACAAATATGATTCCTTGATGCGTGTGCATAGCTATGACTCATTAACACACATTTTTGATTATGGAAAAATGGATGTGTGGGATAGGCAAGTGGATAGCCTATGGGCAGATTATAGTGAAAAGAATAGAGACAAATTGGATTACCCGGCAGTGATGGATTTGCAAAATATATCGTCGGAATATTTGATAAATGAAATAGAATTCGCTTTTGAGGCGTGGCAAAAGAATGTGTATTCTCGATTATGTTCATTTGATGAATTTTGTGAATATATATTACCCTACAGACAAAGAAACGGACTGATAGCAGAAAGTGCAAGGCACGAGTTTTGGGAACGGCATAAAGGTCGATTCTTTGTAAATGAAAACAAAGAATTAACCGATGAAGTGGATAGCTTGATGTGTGAGTATAGCCACATAACTCATTCAGGTTTTGCCGGAATGAGTATACCGGTATTAAGTCCGCTCGCTATGGAACGATTACGGCATGGGTTGTGTGAACAACGTTGTTGGTTTAATACCATTTTATTATCGTCGCTTGGTATGGCTTCTGCAACCGATTTTGTCCCTGCGTGGGGTAATAGAAATAATTCTCATACGTGGAATGTAGTTATAAAAAATGGGGAATCTTACGCATTTGAATCCTTTTGGGACAATGATCGTTGGAAATACAAGCGAATTTACAATAATAAGGAGTGTGATAGCGTGTGGGGGCGTTATCGATTGCCTAAAGTGTATCGCCACACCTACAGAAGATACATAGAAGGACCAATGGCTGACGAGAATGAGGATATTGCAAACATTCCTGTTTTCTTTAAGAACGAACGTAAGAAAGATGTGTCGAAAGAGTATTTTGAAACAACAGATGTAACACTTGATTTTGAGAATTTAGATAAATCGGTGAGATACGTTTATCTGTGCGTGCTTAACTATGGCAGTTGGTCCCCAGTTCAATGGGGAAAGGTACAGAATGGGAGGGCTGTATTCTTGGAAATGGGGAAAGAAGTGCTATATCTTCCGATGTATTGCAAAAATGGGGTGATGTTACCATGTGGAGATCCTATTATTGTGAATAAGAGTGGCAAAATAGAATATATTGAGCCAAAAAAAGAAACAGAAAGTATTGTTGTCAGCCATTTTTCGGGAGCTTTAGCATTTGTGAAAACAAAAACGTTTTTTGAAGATATAAGTGGTACAGTTTTGTTGAGTGATGATAATGATACAATATGCAAATTCCCTAAAGGATTGGAACTAAACACTATTTGTGTGAAATCACAATGTGATAAGGCAACAAAAACTGTGAAAATGATAACGCCACGAAAAAGAATAGCTTTGGGTCGTATTGAATTTTACACAACTACTAAAAAAGGCTTAAAGAAGATAGAAAATATAGTAATCAAGAATAGTTTGCCTTCCTCAATGAGAGGAGAGAATGCATCTATGTTATTAGATAAATATTCGTCAACAGGATATTGCAACGAAACCAATAGTAATTATATTGAATTCGAGTTGGGAGAAAACACTAATGTGACAGAAGTACGATTCTGTCCATATCTTAGCAATGAATTTAGTGAAGGTGTAGAATATGAATTGTGCTATTGGAATGGAAAGTGGAAATCCATAGATAGAAAAAATGGAGGTAAACCGATAAAGTTTGATAATGTGCCTAAAGGTGCTTTGTTGGTTGTAAGGCCTGCCAATAACTCTGGTCGCATTGGTTATCGCCCATTCCGATATTCAAATGGAGAAGTTGAATGGTGGTAAAATAACAACAATTGAGCCATTTTATTGTATATAGATGCCTTCGACATAGATAAACTTCATTTCAGATGCTTTGAAAGTATGTTGCACCTTGTGCAACGCATTCCATTTTTAGATTCTTTTGTCCTTTTGTCTAATAAGAATCTTCCCTTATGTCTAAAAAACAAATGCGGAGTGAAGGCCTAACATACCATCACTCCGCATTTATTTCTTTTTATGACCTATTTTACATCACACCTTCCAAATGTATTTCAAATATTAAAGCTGAACCACCAGGGATATTACCTTCGCGACGATCGCCATAGCCCATTTCCGATGGGATATACACCATCACCTTGTCGCCAGCCACCATTTGAGTAAGCACGATTTGCCAACCCACTATCAAGTCCTTCAAGCGGAATGCTGCAGGATAGCAGTCATTCATGTTTGAGTCAAATTCGGTACCATCGATGAGTGTACCACGATATTTCACTGTTACCACATTATTAGCACGAGGGCACACCTCTCCTGTTCCTTGTTCGATATATTTCATCAGCACGCCTTGGCTCACTTCACGCACATCGGGTTGAGCTGACACTTCTGCCAAAAACTTACGGCACTCTGCCGCGTACTTTGCATCTACCTTTTTCTTTGCCATAAATTTTCTTTACATTTATTTTTTACAAAAATACAAAACTATTCTCAATAAAAAAAAGATAAGCAAAAATAACACCTCGCTTGTTGTATGGATTGGAAAGTTGAGCTATCTTTGCATACATTATGATGAAAGTAGGTTTTGACAACGAAAAGTATCTAAAGATACAATCCGAACGCATCAAAGAGCGCATCGCTCAGTTCGGCGACAAATTATACCTTGAGTTTGGTGGTAAGTTATTCGACGACCACCACGCAAGTCGTGTGCTACCAGGCTTTATGCCCGATAGCAAGTTGCAAATGCTCCTTCAACTACGCGATTATGCCGAAGTGGTATTGGTCATCAGCGCCATCGACATCGAAAAGAACAAGATGCGCGGCGACCTTGGTATCACCTACGACGAAGATGTGTTGCGTCTACGTTCCGAATTTGAAAAAATCGGTCTTTTCGTGGGAGGTGTTGTCATCACTCACTACAATGGTCAATCAAGTGCCGACGCCTATCGCAATCGTCTTGAGCGTCTCAACATCAAGGTATATTACCACTACACTATCGACGGATATCCTCACAATGTAGCTCTTATCGACTCCGACGAAGGATTCGGCAAGAACGACTATGTCGAAACTCAACGCCCTCTTGTCGTAGTAACTGCGCCAGGACCTGGTAGCGGTAAGATGGCTGTTTGTCTTAGCCAGCTATATCACGAAAACAAGAAAGGAATCAAGGCTGGATATGCTAAGTTCGAAACCTTCCCTGTGTGGAATCTCCCTCTTAAGCACCCAGTAAACCTTGCCTACGAGGCTGCTACTGCCGACCTCAACGATGTGAATATGATCGACCCTCTTCACCTCGAAGCGCATGGCGAAATCGCTGTAACCTACAATCGCGACCTCGAAATTTTCCCTGTACTTAACACTCTTTTCGAAGGCATCTACGGCGAAAGCCCTTACAAATCGCCTACCGACATGGGTGTGAATATGATTGGTTTCTGCTTGAGCGACGAAGAAGCTTGTTGCGAAGCTGCCAAGAACGAAATTATTCGTCGTTACTACTATGCTTTGTGTACTCTTGCTACTAAGGGTAACAACGAAAACGAGGTGAGCAAGATTGCTCTCATCATGAAGCAAGCTAAAATCACTACCGACGACCGCAAAACAACTGTTGCGGCTCGACTTCGCAAAGAACAATCGGGTGTGCATTCAGCTGCTATCGAACTTCACGACGGTACTATCATCACTTCACGCACAAGTGGACTACTTGGACCAAGTGCAGCGCTCATTCTTAATGCTACTAAGCATCTTGCAGGCATTGCCGACGAGGTCAAGCTCATTCCTGAAGCGATGATTTCACCTATACAACGCACCAAGGTAGATTTCTTGCATGGCAAGAACCCTCGACTTCACACCGACGAAGTGCTTGTGGCGCTATCTATCTTGAGCAACACCGACGACAACTGTAGCAAGGCTCTCGAACAATTGCCTAAACTCAAGGGGTGCCAGGTGCATTCTACTGTTATGCTTAGCGAAGTGGACCGCAAGATATTCCAAAAACTTGGAGTAGGTCTCACATGCGACCCAGTAAAGAAGGGATAACAACACTTTTTCTCATGCACGACGAGCGATTTCATTGCTTTTCCGATAACGACTTAGCTGGGGCTACTTTGCCTCAGCTTTTCACTTTCCCCTTTCACTACACGCCTCACCCTTTGTGCGTGTTAGCAAGCAATAAGGTACAAGCCTACCTCGATTCTCGCTCCGAATGGCACGACGAACTCCAACAAGGCAAGATGATGGGCGTGTTGGTAGTTAAAAAGGACGACCAAGTGGGATTTCTTGCTGCTTTCTCGGGCAACCTTGCTCATAGCAACAACCACCCCTACTTTGTTCCTGCTGTCTACGACCTGCTTTCCGAAAAAGGCTTTTTCCGTCCCGAAGAGGACAACATTTCTGCTATAAATCGTCTCATCGATGAAGAGATGTCGTCGCCCGAGCGACAAGCCTTGAGCGACAAGCTAACTGCCTCACAGTCAGAGGCCGAAAAAGAGATATCAGCCTACAAAATATTCATGAAACAAGCTAAGGCTCAACGAGATACGCTGCGAAACAGTGGTTGCGACATCGCGCCCCTCATCTCCGAAAGTCAGTTCCAAAAAGCCGAATTTAAGCGCCTTCAAACGCGTTGGACACAAGCTATCTCTTTGATTAAAAACGAATTAGCCGAACGCGACAAAAAAGTGGCCGAATGGAAAAGCGAGCGCCACCTCCGCAGCGCAGCCCTCCAAGAACGTATTTTTCGCCATTTTATCATACTAAATGCGCGCGGCGAACGCAAAGACCTCTGCGACATCTTCGCTTCGACACCTCAGTCAGCACCTCCGGCAGGCGCAGGCGAATGTGCTGCTCCTAAGCTACTTCAATATGCCTATCTAAATGATTATAAGCCACTTGCTATGGCAGAATTCTGGGTGGGCAACTCTCCAAAGGAGGAAATTCGTCGTCACGGACATTTCTATCCATCATGCAAAGCCAAATGTGAACCTATTCTTAATTGGGCAATGCAAGGTCTTGATGTTGAGCCTAATCCGTTGGAAAATGCTCCTCAAGAATCATCGCTCGACATAGTTTTCGAAGATGATTTCCTACTTGTAGTCAACAAGCCAGAGGGCGTGCTTTCAGTGCCTGGCAAGCTCTCGGTAGATTCAATCCAAGAACAAGTGCAAAGGCTTTACCCTGAGGGCGATAAGCCTCTCATTGTGCATCGACTCGATATGGCAACATCGGGATTGCTCATTTTTGCCAAGTCGCAAACTGTTCACAAACTCATGCAAGCGCTATTTGCTTCACGCCGAGTTACTAAGCGCTACATCGCTATTCTTGATGGCATTATCGAACAAGACAACGGCACTATTTCGTTGCCTCTCACACTCAACCCTCAAGAGCGCCCACTCCAGATAGTTAGCCACACACATGGCAAGCCTACAATCACTCGATTTGAGGTTTTGGAACGCAAAGATAATACTACGCGCATCGCATTTTATCCTCAAACAGGACGAACGCACCAACTTCGAGTACACTCGGCTCACCCCGAAGGGCTCAACACTCCTATCATAGGCGACACTCTATATGGCACTGCTGCTGAGCGCCTTTATCTACACGCCGAATCAGTCATTTTTACCCACCCAATCACTCAGGTAGAGATAAAAATCACCACTCAATGCCCTTTCTGATAGGGGTTTAGAAAAATACATTATACTTGCGGAGCAAAAAGGCAGGATAATACGATTGCTTTGCCTTGCGAAGACCTTCATCGCCAGCATCATCTTGACGATTAACCCACTCCACCACAGGATATTTTTCGGAGATATAACGCGCAAACTGCCAATTTATCATTTCGGCCGAGCCATTCACATCACGCAACGACTTTTCAATGTGCACATGCAACACATTATTCAGCACTTCTCCGATGCTAAATGCTATCACCTTATTGCCCACTTTCAAGCACATTGCTTCGAATGGATAACATTCTAAATCATCGAGAACCTTCCACACTTGCGCACGCTCATATTGAGCCATAGGAGCATCGCTTGCACCCTCACACACTTGAGCGAAGCATTCTCGCACCAAGTCAAGATTGTGAGTCTGTATCGGTTCAAAAGTCCAGTCTGGGTTCTCTGCCACAAATCGGTTGCAATGATTGCGCTTCTTTCCAAGTTTTTTACCCGACAAGGTCGACAACGCCTCCATGGTATACACATAGTCGCTCCACGCCTTTAGAGGATACACTCGCACAGGCTGCAAATCAATGAATTTCTCAAGATTAAACTCTGTTATAGCCGAAAACGAGAGTGGATAACCTTGTTCTTTACAATATTCGGCCAATAGCGACACTGCTTCATCAAGTGGCATAGTACCCAATGGTTGGGCAAATGCAACATGGTCAAGATTATCTTCAGCAACGCTCTTTACAAATAGCGTTCCTCCATACACACAATATTCATACTTAAAATAGTCGATCCACATCAACAATCCACCTGCCGTATAATCGCACGACATTCCCTTGAACACTTTTAAATAAGGATATATGTCACCGAGCGACTCCAATGTGAGCCTCTTAAACACCAATGGCGACTTTATCTCATTTTCACGACCTTCTTCCATAAATACTACTACCACAACAATAATTAGCTCTACAAAGTTAACAAATTTGCTTAACTTTGTGAAAATTTATCACACTATGAGCGAAAAAGATACTCTACTCACTGCAGTTAGCGAGAAACTTCAATATATGGGGCGCGCCTTGAGCAATCCTCACCAATTCTCTATCGAACGAGGCAAATGTTATGCCGTTATCGGCGAAAATGGTAGTGGTAAAACCACACTCGCCAAGATCATTGAGAAGGGTTGGAACATTTGCACAAATGTAATTCGTGGCGACAAGAAATCACTATCAATCAAGAATATAGAATTTTCCGACATTCATTCAATCACTGGTAGCAATGTAAGTTATTACCAACAACGATTTGAAGCCACTCACAACGACGACATTCCCACTGTAGAAGAAATCATTGCCAACCGCATTCCCACCGATCGTTGGAACGATATGTGCCAACGACTATCGCTCACCGACATTATGCACAAGCGCATCAACTACCTATCGAGTGGTGAATTACGAAAATTCCTTATAATTAACCTCTTTACCGAAATTCCCGATATTCTAATTATCGACAATCCTTATATTGGGCTCGATGCACCATCGCGCGACTTGCTCAACGAACTTTTAGCATCTATTGTCAACGATGGCACTGCTGTCATTCTCCTCTTGTGCAACCCAACCGATATTCCTCAGCTATGCAACTATGTATTGCCTCTCAAAGATATGACTATCGGCAAAATGCGTTCCACAAGCGATTGCGACAGTAACTTTTATTCTGAATTATTCCCAGCGAAAGGCAATTTTGACAACCTACCTATCGCGACCGAATGCAACACAGTCGACTTCGACACAGCAATTGAGCTAAATGATTGTAATGTGAGCTATGGCAACACCATTATCCTTCACAATGTGCAGTGGACAGTGAAAGCAGCCGAAAAATGGGCCCTTCTTGGTGCTAATGGTAGTGGGAAAAGCACTCTTCTTAGTCTTGTGTATGCCGACAACCCTCAAAGCTACCGCAACTCGTTCTCTCTTTTCGACCACAAACGAGGTACAGGCGAAAGCATCTGGGACATAAAACGACGCATTGGTTACATTTCGCCCGAAATGCACCTCTACTTCAACGATGCAGCCGATATGATCACAGTTGTAGCATCAGGATTCTTCGACAATGTTGGTTGTTTTCGTCGTCCAAACGATGAACAAAAAGCCATCGCTATGCAATGGCTCAAAGGATTCGGGATCGAGCATCTTGCTTCACGCCGATTCCCCACTCTCTCTAGTGGCGAACAGCGCCTCGCCCTCATTGCTCGCACATTGCTCAAAAATGCCCCACTACTCATACTTGACGAACCACTTCACGGACTGGATATCACTACCAAGGCTTTAGTTACACAAGCCATTGAGTTCATAGCCAACCGACAAGGGCAAACACTCATCTATGTAACTCACTACGACAACGAAATCCCTACTTGCGTAACACAAATCAAGCGATTAAAGCGTGAGCAATAAAAATCTCAACCACATATAAACAAAAAATGCGACAGCCTAATGGTTGTCGCATTTTTATTATGATACCTGGAAATCTCGATTAGAATGTGTAACGAGCACCTAGTTGAACTTGCCAGCATTGACCAGTTGCGCGGTTGTATTCCCAAGTCTTAGTTGGAGCATTTCCCTTCTTATCACGATATAGAGTGAATGTTGGGTTACCAGCTTCATTTTGACCAGCATAAGTCAAGATTGCACCATTGTTACATGCGCTCATGTTCTTAGTTACACCCCAGCTTGAGTTGAACAAGTTACCTACATTCACGAAATCAGCAGAGATTTCAAGTTTGTGGTTTGTCTTACCTACGCGGATGTTGAAGTCTTGAGCGATACGGAAGTCGAAACGGTGAACGAATGGAGCACGAGCAGCATAAGCTTCAGCGTATTGACCCTTGTGATTCTTCAAGTAGCTATCTTGGTTAACAAATGCCCAAAAATCCTTAGCATCTTGTGTAGCATTTTCGCCAACGAAGATAATATCATTTTCGTCCTTAGGAATGTAAATCAAGTCAGAAGCAATACCATCACCGTTCATATCGTTTGTCATATAGTAGCTATATCCTGATGGAGAGAAGCAGTTATAGAACAAGTTGAAGTGAGTAGTGAAAGTCTTGTTCCACTTCAAGTCATAACCTACGCTTGCAATGAAACGGTCTGGAGTAACATATTGTGAGCGTTGTACTGTTGCGTAGTTAGGACCATCGATAGTGTAAAGACCTGTCCATGCTGACTTAGCGTCAGAACCTGGCATACCAGATACTTCCTTAGATTCAGTGCGAGTGTAAGCAAGCATTACATTAAGATCCTTAACTGGTTGTGCATTAACTGTAATGTTTGCAGTGTAACCATAACCCTTGTTTGTGTTAGTAAGTACACAAGCAGTTTGAATTTGACTTGTTGAATAATATGTATAGTTAGATGGATAGATTACACGATTATCCGAACCAGCGAAGCGTTCCCATGATTCATCAATTGGCTTGATGTTGTAGTTGTCAAGCATTACTGCATTGATGTTCTTAGTATACATAAGTTCACCTGTTACAGTAAGAGGGAATGATACTGGAACTTGATAGTCAACAGCGATTGAAGACTTCCACACTTGAGGCATCTTAAAGTTCTTGTCGATACCACATGGAGTAGATTGAGATACACCTTGATCAGGAGAGATAGTTGTTTGTGCACCTGCAATTTGAGCCATTTGATATACATCAGTGATTAGGTCACCAGCAAACTTAGCCAAGTCAGGGTGCTTGCTCTTGATTGTATTATCCTTGTTGTAAGAAGTGTTGATGTTCTTAACAGCATTTTGAACCATACCAGAGTTAGTTGGCATGTTAGTGAAGAATACCAATGGAAGACGACCAGTGAACATACCTGTACCACCACGCACCTTCAAGCTCTTGTCACCGAATACATCCCAATTGAAACCAACGCGAGGGTTGATGTTAACACGGTTGCTTGGCCAAACACCTGTATCAATGTGACGACCACCATAGTTGTAGTCATAGATAGCCTTATTAGTCATGATATCATCATCGTTGAATGCAAGAAGGTCGAAGCGAACACCATAGTTCAACTTGAAGTTCTTGTTGATGTTCCATTCATCTTGCAAGTACAAACCATATTGGTTGAAACGAACTTGAGCCGATGGATTAGTTTGACCATTGTAACCAATAGTGAATGCTACAGCTTCTGGTTCTGCACCTGTCAAGAAATCATCAAGGCTGCGGTAACGATAGTAACCTGTACCATTACGCATGTAAGAGTTGTTAGCCATTTGGTATTCGAAGCTTAGACCAGCCATCAACTTGTGTGCGCCAAGGTTGTAAGTAAAGTTATCGTTGATTGTAAGGATCTTGTTGTTTACACCATTGTTGTAAGTAAACAATTCATAACCAAGTGACATATATGGAGTCATATCTTGTACACCTGTTGATACATCGTAACCACCCATAATGTCGATGAATGGGAAGATGTCAGAGTTTGTACCACGCATATCCTTGATGCTTGTGTAAGTAGCAAGGAATTGGTTTGACATGTTGTTACCGAAACGGCTGTTCAAGTCAACAGAGAATGAGTGAACCACATTGTCCATTGAGTACATTGAGTTAGCAAATGCCATTGACATTACTGACATACGGTTGTAAGTCTTGTTTCTGTAACCAGCATCTGTTGAGTTACCGTTAGGAGCATTCCAGTAAGAGTTCTTTGTGTAGTTGTAACGTACAGCCAACTTGTGATCGCGAGTGATGTTCCAGTCTACGCGAGCCAAGAACTTAAGGTTGCTTTCGTCAGCTGGGAAGTTAGTCCAAGAACCAGTTTCGTAACCATACTTTTCCTTAACGTGCTTTGAAACCTTTTCCAAGTCAGAAAGAGTAGTACGAGAAACATAGCTACTTGCATCGCCTTGACCATCAGCCGAAGCCTTCCATTCAGTTGCAGTTGTAGGAACCTTTTGGTATTCGAAGTTACCGAAGAAGAACAACTTGTCCTTGATGATAGGACCACCGATTGCAGCACCATATACATGCTTACGGTCCTTAGCGCGTTCGCCAAGATCTTCACCAGCTACTGTGTTACCACGGAAGTTTTCGTTGTATTGGTAAGTGTAAGCTGTACCCTTGAATGTGTTTGTACCACTCTTAGTTACTGCGTTAAGACCACCACCTACGAAGTTAGTTTGACGAAGGTCATAAGGAGCGATAACTACTTGCATTTCTTCGATTGCTTCAAGTGAAATTGGAGAACCACCACCTGGCAGATTGTCACTAAGACCAAAGTTGTTGTTAAAGTTCGCACCATCAACAGTAAAGTTTGTTGAACGACCGTCACCACCTGCAAAACTCATACCGCTACCAGCATAAGGAGATACGCGTGCAATGTCAGCGATGCTACGGCTCACTGAAGGCATTGCCTTGATTTGAGCGTTGCTGATGTTTGTTGCAGCACCAGTCTTTTCGCCAGCAAATTTAGTCTTTGTTGCAGTCACAACAACATCTTCAAGCATGTTGTCGCCTGGTTGCATTGTTACATTAATGTTGTAAGTCTCACCAAGTTGCAATGTAATGTCGTTTACAACAGTCTTGCGATAACCGATGAAAGATACCTTCAATGTGTAAGGACCACCAGTACGCATACCTTGCATTGTAAAGTGACCATCAACATTTGCTACTGCGCCATAAAGCGTTCCCGAAGGATTGTGCTTTGCTTCTACAGTCGCACCAGCCAATGGTTGACCATTCTCATCTAATACGATACCGCCAAGAGATGAGGTTGTTACTTGAGCGCTCACACCTACTGCAATCATAAGCATAAACACAGAAAGCAACGTCTTTAGATTCTTAATCATAATTAAAATGAATGAAGTTAATAATAAAGATGTTTATTTATATTGAATTTTGTTTATTTCGCCTTATAAATCTTTTCGGACGCAAAGATACTAATTTTTTTTAACATTTCAATAATATTTGTAAACCTAATTTAAAATTTAACATATCTAAAAATGTGACTCTTACACATTTTTTTCGATTTAAGACTCCTCTATCTACAACAACTCCTAATTATTCACTATCTTTGCACCATTATGATAATATACAACACAACCTACAACGTTAGCAACGACAAGGCTGTTGCTTTCATCAAGTGGCTTCGCAGCCGCTACATTCCTCTTGCAACCGAAAGCAACGAACTCAAAGAGGCTCGTTTAGCTCACCTAATGGTAACTAATGAGGATAAAACCAATAGCTTCTCTCTTCAATTCACTGTTGAGAATGTAGATGTTCTTGAAAAGTGGTACCACAAACAAGGCGCACAGCTTCTTCACGAGCTGGAAACTACTTTCGGACAAAAGGTGGTGGGATTTACAACCATCATGACTGTAATGGACATTATATAACCTTTAATGAACGAAAAACTCAACTACGAGCGCATTATTATAGGTATCGACCCAGGTACTAATGTAATGGGATACGGTATATTGGGCGTCAACAAGAAGAATCTTGAACTCATTGCAATGGGAGTGATTCAACTTAGCAAGTTCGACGACCACTATATGCGTTTGCATCGCATCTACGAACGCGTAACTGGGCTTATAGCACAATATCTTCCCGACGAAATGGCTCTCGAAGCGCCTTTTTTTGGTAAAAATGTGCAATCTATGCTCAAATTGGGACGCGCACAAGGTGTTGCCATGGCTGCAGCTCTCAATCGCGACATTCCGATTGCCGAATACGAGCCACGCAAGATTAAAATGTCTATCACTGGCAATGGTGCGGCATCTAAGGAGCAAGTTGCCGAGATGTTGCGTCGCACACTAAATATCCCAAAAGAGGAAATGCCCGAATTTCTCGATGCCACCGACGGACTCGCCGCTGCAGTTTGTCACTACTACGAATCGTCAAAGCCTCTTGCCGAGAAGGGCTACAAGTCATGGAAAGACTTCATTGCCAAGAATCCCGATAAAATCAAAAAATAACTCTATAACAACGAAAAAATCCCAAGATGTGCTCTTGGGATTTTTCTATTTTAGTTTTAGTTTTTACTTTTCTTCGTCTCCATAGCCATAACCGTAACCATAGCCGTAACCGTAGCCATATCCATAGCCCTTTTGGTTTCCACGACCCATAGGTACATCGGTTAGCAACATTGCCACATTCTTAATCTTTTCTTCACGGCTCATCTTGTCGATTTCTGGCAAGTAACGCTTGTCTATCTTACCACTTCTCATCACATAGATTGTCATATCTACGCTTCTATTAATGATCGCAGGGTCGGCAATCAAGCTATAAGGCATTGTATCCAACAAGATTATAGAATAATGTTCACGCAAATATTGAATAAGTTCTTTAAAACGATCACTCAACAATAGTTGTGTTGGATTTGGTGGCACAGGTCCCAATGATAATGTATCAAGATTAGGGTGGATTGCACCTCTCTTGATGATTTCATCTACATTATCAAGTTTTCCCGACAAGAAGGTACTTACACCCACCTTCATTCTTGAACCAAGATACTTCGAGAAATTACCCTTACGCAAGTCAAGGTCGACAGCGATTACCTTATGACCTAATTGAGCATAAGTAAGCGCTAAGTTGATTGCCACAAAACTCTTACCTTCACTTGGGATTGTTGATGTAAACTGAATCACACTACCCATGCCATCTTGAGTCTTGCCAAGCATATAGTCGATGTTACCACGAACAATACGGAATGCTTCACTCAAGCCATCACGACCAGTTTCGCTCACCACGATTTCTTCAGTCTCTTGTTCCTTTGATTTACTTGGCAATTCACCTACGATAGGAAGGTTACACAACGATTCTACATCGTGGCGTGTTCTCACCTTCATATCAAGCATCTTTATCCAGAAAATTATGTAAATCACTGCAGCTGGAATCAAAACACCAAACAATGCTCCTATCACAAGAATGTATAGTGTGCGTGGTGCCACTGGTTTACTATCACCACCAGCATGTTCAATAATCTTCGCATTTGGCTCAGTAATAGCAAGCTTAAGTGCATTTTCTTCGCGCTTATTAAGCAAGTACAAGTACAATTCTTCCTTAATCTTTTGTTGACGAAGCACATCGATAATTTCTTTTTCTTGAGTTGGCACCGATGCAATGCGACGATTTGCCGAGCGTTCTTGTAGACGAGTTTTTTCTACTTTAACCTCAAGAGTCTTTGACAAATTCTCGATAGAACGCAAAATATTAGCCTTCATTGACGACAATGCCTTAGCTGCTTCTATTGTTACAGGGTTAGCATCACCCGACACTGACGCCATCTTAGAATATTCTATATACTCTTTATTGTAAGCCGATATCAACGCATTAATTCCATCGTCAGCAATACCAGTATTAGCAGGAATCAAGTCGTTTTCCTTCATTCCAAGCATATAATCTCTCACCGATTGCACAAGCGACAATTGGATTTCAGCTTCTGCCACATTTGTAGCAAATTCCGAACCTTCTCTCATGTACACTTCAGCAGTCTTTTGCAAATCAGGCATATTATTCGACGACTTAAAACGCTCTATTTGAGAGTCAATACCACCAAGATCCTTGCTTATAGCATTGATACGGTCTACAATGAACGATTCAGTTGCAAGAGCCGCACGATTCTTATCGTTGATAACATCTTCGTTATATGCTTCGATAAGATTGTTCAAAATGTCTTGACACATCTTGTAATTGCTTCCTGTAAACGACAACTGAAGCACCACAGTTTCACGGTCAGCCTTCTTTACATCAAGTATTTCACAGAACTTCACAGCTCTTGCATGAATTCCCGACACGCTTACATAGATATTTTCATCACAAGCTTTTTCCGAGAAATTTGGAGTCTTAACTACCGACATTTCACCATATTCGGTGTTATACACTTCACCAAATTTAGCCTTTGTCCACGACAAACTGTCGGTTTCAAATTCATATTCATTCTCGTTCAACGGACGCACCACCACTTGTTTTGCGCGTTCGGTGTACTTCAAATCAGCAGGAAGAATTACTTCAATTGGGTTTTGACCGTAAATATTCACTTTACGCAAACCTCGTTTCACAAAATACAAGTTGTTCACTCGCAGTTTTTTTACTACATCGTCCATCAACTGAGTTGATTTCATAACATAGATTTCGTTTTCTACTGCACTTGAATTGTCGCCTATCAAACCAAGATCGGTAAACATAGCAGTCGACATAGTGTTACCGGCTCCTTCGCTCGATTTTATTAAAACATAAGCCGAAGAGCTATATTCTTTTGTGCGAGATTTAGCAAAAAGCACGGCAAGCGTAGCACATATCAAAAACGATACTACGAACCACTTCCAATTACTCCAGCAAGCAGCAAAATATTCGCGCATAGGTATTTCACTACTCACCTCTTTATTCTCTACTTGATTGTTCTCAAATTCTTGCATCACAATATTGTATTATGTGTCCAATTTCTTTGTTATTAATTGTATATTAGGCAAAGATAGTCAATATTTTCCATTATTATTACATTAATAACAAGAAAAGAGACGCGTTTGCGTCTCTTTTCCCAAATTATATATCAAAATTGTATTAATCAATTTCTTCGTCAGCTTCGTAACCACCCATTTCACGGATAGCATTCTTAAGCATAACATATTGTTGGAACAAGTGGTTTACTGGAACTTCACCTTGAGTGTAGTCGTGTTGTGGACTCTTCAAGAACAAGCTCAAGAAGCGTTGTGTTCCCCAACGACCAGCGCGTGCTGCAAGGTCGCTCAATAGTACCAAGTCAAGGCAAAGAGGAGCAGCCAAGATAGAGTCACGGCATAGGAAGTTGATCTTAATTTGCATTGGGTAACCCATCCAACCGAAGATATCGATGTTATCCCAACCTTCCTTATCGTCGTTGCGAGGTGGGTAGTAGTTGATACGAACCTTGTGGTAGTAATCAGTGTATAGATCTGGTTGATCTTCTGGTACAAGGATTGATTCCAATGTAGAAAGCTTAGAAACTTCTTTAGTACGGAAGTTAGCTGGTTCGTCAAGTACAAGACCGTCACGGTTACCAAGGATGTTAGTTGAGAACCAACCGTTCAAACCAAGCTTACGAGTACCGATGATTGGAGCGAAACCTGACTTAACAAGTGTTTGACCAGTCTTGAAGTCCTTACCTGCGATAGGCAACTTAGTGTTTTCTGCCATTTCCCACATTGCAGGGATATCTACAGTTGTGTTAGGAGCACCCATGATGAATGGAGCACCTTCTGACAATGCAGCGTAAGCATAACACATTGAAGGAGCGATGTTTTCCTTATCATCAGCCTTCATTGCAGCTTCAAGATCTGACAACTTGTAGTGTACAGCTTCATTAATTGGAACATATACTTCAGTTGAAGCAGCCCAAAGAACTACGATACGAGCACAGTTGTGTTCCTTCTTGAAGTTACGGATATCTTCACGAAGTTGTTCAACCATATCCCAACGATCCTTTGCATCCTTAACATTGTTACCATCAAGACGCTTTGCATAGTTCTTATCGAAAGCAGCCTTCATAGGAACAATCTTTACAAGCTCGTCCTTAACTGGTTCAATATCTTTTTCTTTCAATACTTCCGCATTCATTGCTGCTTCGTATGCATTTGCTGGATAAACATCCCAAGCACCGAATTCGATATCGTTCAATGATGCCATTGATACGATTTCGTCATACTTAAGATATTTCTTTTCAGCACCTCTACCAACACGAATCTTATCGTATTGAGTAACTGCACCTACAGGCTTTGCCAAACCCTTGCGAGCCATCAAAACGCCTGTCATAAAAGTAGTGGTAACGGCACCAAGACCTACTACCAAAACGCCTAATTTACCTTCAGCTTTTTGCACTTTGCAATTTTCCATAATTTCTTACTTTAATTATATAAGTTTTAATTTGTTGTCGGTTTCAATGGGCACTCTTTTACAGCACGCAACATTGCGCGCAACAGCAAAATTGCACCACTTTTTTGAAAATCGTTGTAAAATTACCGCCTATTTTCTTAATAGAAAAATAATTTAAAGATTTTCTTCACATTAAATAGGTTAAATTTTATATATAAAGCTATTGTTTTGTGAATTAGTGTTAATTTCATCCAAAAATAAGCACTTTTTAGTTAAGGGTTACTAATATAGTTTTTCTTAAATCGGCCAGATTATGCACTTTTTTTACAGATATACCATCGTTAGCTTGGGTTTCCCAACCCACTCCTTCATACCACACTACATCACATCCTATCTGCATCGCTGGCACTATATCTTTCTCATAGCTATCTCCCACCACAAGCACTTCATCTGCCGTGAGATTGAGCGCATTAACTCCGCATCTAAATATTTCGCTGTCAGGTTTTCTTATCCCTACCACAGCGCTTTCTATCACACACTTAAAATAATCTAACACACCGAAATCGGCCATCACGGTCTTAAGGTTGCCATAGAAATTACTCACCACACCAAGTTGATAGTTTTCCTTCAACTCATCAAGCACCAGTTTCGACTCCTCAACACACTCACGCGCTTTGTCGTAGCAATATTTAGCTACAGCATCCACAAATGGTTGATTATCGACTGCACACCCATAATTTGACTCCAAATACTTAGCTTGAATATCAATTTTGGCATGCATCAATTCTATGAAATTCCAATTCGGCTTAACTATTGGCTCACGGCCAAGAAATCGTTCGGCATACACATAGGCTTCGCGAAAAAGCTCTTTCGACACCGGAGCATTTACACTGCAATAGCCTTGCCAGATTATTTCACTCCAATGTTGAGCTCTACTATCGAGAGTTCCCCCATAGTCGAATAATATGCCTTTGATTTTACTCATACTTGCCATCGCACAATTCGCCAATAAAATGGTCGCACACTCCTTCGTGCTTATTGATTAGATACACAAGCAACACATTTAGCACCGACAATTCAAAAACGAAATACAACCAAGGCATTTTTATCAACACAGCAATAAAAAGTACTATCACGCGAGTGTTGAATGTGAGCATATTAGTATATTTCATCAACGGACGGCTATGCTTTCTGAATTCATCACGAAACGCCTGTGGCACCTTACCTGCAAATCGGTTATTAAGTTCCATTCGTAGCATCTGCATATATGGAGAGAACTTTTCTTGATTTGCTGTATAATGGCGATATAGGAACAACATCAGTTTAGAGAAAAACTCCTTGCGCCACGACATTTCTGCAAGTCGAGCATCAAGTGCTCTACAACTATCAAGTTCGCTTCCCGATTCTCCCTTAAGGAAATACAAATGGAATTGACGATAATAGTCGGCCGTTGCTGCTTGTTTCATATGGCACACACCTGCAAATATTGCAATCGCCCACACCATCCAAGGTTGTTCGGCAAATACAGCATCGGTTTCATTCACGCGCAAGCACACGGCTACATATATGGCAATAAACCACAAATCACCACTCACTCCATCAAGGATGCGACCAAGTTTTGAATATTGACCTGTCATTCGCGCCAATTGTCCATCGGCACTATCGAATGTATTGGCCCACACTATAAGCAATATGCCCACATAGTTCAGCCACAGCAATTCACTGTGAAAATAAAGCAACACACCGCCTCCCACACCCAGGAAAATACTTGCTATGGTAATAACATTGGGAGTAATCCCAAGCTTACTACATAGCAACGCCCACAAGTAACCAAGGGGACGATAAAAAGCTAAATCGATGAATTCCTCAGTATCCATCGACTTTAAGCTGTTTTTATATTGTTCCTTTATTTTCTTCAGTTCTTGCATCAGCAATTACGACACATATTTTGTATAACTATCGATAAATCGGCTGAACGCGCCCCACTTCATCAAGCACTTTTCAAACAAGAATATGCCCAAGCATGCACAGCTCGCACCCAAGATCACATCGATCAAATAATGGTGGAACGAATACACAGCTGTAAACCATATACCAAGCACTATCACAAAGAATATTGCACGCAACCAGTTAGGACATTTTGCCTTCAACGAATAGTAGAATGCGATTACCATATATGCTGAGTGCAACGATGGCACTGCCGCAAACACATTTGAGTTTCTTGAATACAAGAAATCGAATATTGGCAATCCAGTCATAGCATCAAAGCGTCCCAATCCTGCCACATTACCTGGAGTCCCAAGTATAGCTTCGAAGCCATAGTTTGCTACATACCATGGTGGTGCAGCTGGGTGGATATAATATCCAGCAAAACCGATTAGGTTGACAAACAAGAACACCAATGCAAAGTGTAAATATATCTTTTGTTGGCGTGAAAAGTATAGACCAATACCGAAAATAATTGGCACTGGCACCCAACACAAATAGAACACGCCTGACATAAAGTCCATAAATGCACAATTATGAATACCGAAGAACTCATTTGGTGTTACTACGCCTGTAGCTGTGGTAATACCGAATAGGCTCTTTTCTGCTTCATACAAATCACGCACATCCACTGGATTTACTTCATAATTAGGTACGATATTCATCCAGTCATACGACACTGCAAACACCGCAAATGGCATCAACGCCATAACAAGTTTACGGCTCTTTTCACTTGCCAAAAACATTGATGCTATTAGCAATGCAAGCATTGGGTGTTCAGGACGAAAGCCCACAAACATCACCGTAACTACAAGCCACAGCAACAAGCAAGCCACAAGGATAAGGAACTCCTTGCGTGAAGGCAACTTTATACGATTTGTCATATAATATTCTTACTTATTTTTCTTTTCCAATTCCTTGCGACAGTGTGCAATGCGTACAAATGCTGTAATATTAGCAAACAATGCGATTACACCCATTGCAACAATCATTATCAACATTGGGTCAAACGATGCACTTTCAGCACAACTACCATACACACCACAAGCGATTGCACCCACACAAGTTACAACCACGCGTTCTGGGCGTTGCATAAAGCCTACCTTACATTCGATATCAAGACCTTCGGCACGAGCACGCACATAACTTACCATCAACGAACCCACCAATGCAGCAAATGTGATAATTGAACCAGCCAAATAGCCACCAGCCATTAGCATGTAGCAAATACCACCAAGTGTTACAAGTTCGCTATAACGATCAAGCACCGAGTCATACATAGCGCCAAATGTTGTTTGCATATTACCAATACGCGCCACTTGACCATCAAACATATCAAGCAATGACGACAATATTAGCACTACACCTGCTATCCACACCAAGTCATAATCAATAGCTCCACTTTGAGTCAATGCTGCATACACAAATATTACTGCCGCAGCAAGATTACCCAAGAAACCCATTGTAGTAACCACATTTGGTGTGATTCCTACCTTAATCATTCCATGCACAAGTGGATTAATCACCTTATAGATACCCAACTGCAATGTGTCGCGCATCTTATTGAACATACTTTTATTCTCCATTATGATGTTTTATTTTTTTCGTTACTTTTTCTACTCTTCCCTTAATATCTACATTATTAAACACAAAATATCTTTGTAGCATAAAATTCCAACATATCGATACCACAAGCGACACCGCAAGCTGAGCCACAAAGAACACTGTATCTTTCGAGATTCCCCACTCTGTTAGCACTGGTATTTCACTCACAAAACCGGTTACAAATGCTGTACCGAACGAATTGAGCAACAAACTACCAATCCAAACCATAGCATATTTCACTGCCACTGTGCGCTTACTACATCCTTCAGGACGGAATGTCCACTTATAGTTGATACAACAGTTGATAACTCCACCTGTAGCAGCACCTATCGCCTTAGCAAAGAAACCATCATACATGGTCAAATTTACTACACTGAACAATACGAAGCTAAGCCCCATATCCACCCAGGAAGCTATCTGCGACGACACCGATGCTTTCAAGAACAAAAATATGCCTCTACCTTTTTTCTTGACTTTATTTGTACTTTCTTCCATCTCTATACAAAATAGTTAAATAAGAGCATCAACACTGCTGCATATACGCCCGACAGTATATCATCGCCCATTATACCATATCCTCCTTTAAATTTCTCCATTGAGCGCACTCCAAGTGGCTTGGCTATATCAAAAAAGCGAAACAAGACAAACGCAGCAAGCACATATCCCCAATGTCCCGATGCAGGAACAGCAAGTAGAGCTATCCACTCACCCACAGTTTCGTCCATAACTACTCTCTTTGGATCTTCGCCCCAAAATTGTTCGCTCACAGTTGCCGACCACACACCAAGCACTGTAAACACTGCTATAAGGGCTGCCAAAGTCCATTGCAACGCACAATAGTCAAGATTTAGCCACAACACATACCACACAGCCACAGCCACCACAGCACCCATCGTGCCAGGAGCTACTGGCGAGTAGCCTGCGCCAAAACTTGTTGCAATTAATTTATGAAACAATGGAAACTTTTTCATTTTTCTCTCTTTGATATAAATTCCTTAATTTCAGCAAGCACACTTTTGGCAATATGAGGGGCTGCCTCATTGCTACAAGGTGCATAGCTTGGCCAATCGTTGAAATCAATGATTGTGATTTTTCCATCTGGGCCAACAATACAATCACCGCCATATATCATTACATTCAATTCTTCGCAAGCATGTTCGCAATACTCTTTCAGTTTTGCTTCATCAAGTTTGCGTTCCTTTGTCAAATCAATATCCACGCCATAGTCTTGCATCACATGACCGCGTTCGAATGGAAAGAACCAGTGAAAGAATGGTGAGCCTTTCACGCCATAAAATTTCACCAAATCACCCACTACATGCTTGTTTATCACAGCACGATTGATACCACGATAGAAATACTCTTGTAGAATCTCTTGAGCCTCATCGCGATGACGCACATAGCTCACATCTTCTTTGTGTTGAGAGTGTCCACCACACTTCACCCAGCAATTATTCATTCCCACACGAGTAAGCATGTCTTTCACGCTCTCATCGGTGTTCACAATGATACTTTCGGGATAAGGGATTCCACTTCCCAATAATATGCGAGCCATACGCTCACGCGTACAGTTCTCAATTCCGTAGCCCGAATTAAGCACCAACTTGCCTGCATCTTCAAGCTTTTGCAATTTAGCTATCGAAGCGGCATCTCGGCACATATTCAGCACCACATCTTCTTCTATGTCGCAAGATTTGAATTTTTCCTCACTATACACATTCACCACAAAACCGCGCTTACGCAATTGCTCGGCTGTAGCGTTGAATATAGCGGCATCATTCCCTATATGATTAGGAGAATAATCCCTTGAGCGCATCACTCCTGCTATTTTAATTTCCGACATATATCTATTACTTCTGTTAACTTACTCTATTTTCTCTACTCTTCTCGATTCTATTCATCAAGTAGCAATTCTTCGGCACTTGCTATGTCGCTCACATGGTCAACATCTATTATCTTATCAATAGAATGCGCCTTCAGTTTCAAGCCCGACATCAATAGCGCGCGCTGATAATTGCGCATGCGATGCACACCTTTTTCCACGCAGTCAGCAAGAACTTCTCTGGCTTCATCACCAAGGGCATACACGCCACCCGACACCAACAAGCCTTCACTCGCCCTTTCGTCAAGGAATGCCTTTATATTTTTATCTTCGTCTACTTCTACATACAGAGGTTTCTCATCATCGATAAATGGCGTAACAGCCATCAGTCCATCACACCCCTCCAGTTCTTCGAAGATTTTTATAAACTCAGCAAATTCATCTTCGCGAAACACAGTATCTACTGTTGTCAAGCAAAAACGCCCTTGCTTCATCACCTTCGACAACTCATAGAAACTATGCATCGAACTTGGTGTTGTCTTCACCACCACATTCAGTTCACAATCCACAGCCAACGATTCAAGATAGCTCCTCACCTCTTTTGCTTCTTCATTCACTATCACACTAATGCTTTCGGCATTATTTTGCGTGAATATTCTGAGGAGTCTACCTATAAGAGGTTCACCATTCAGCGTTACAAGTGGTTTTGGCACATTAGCACCTTCTTGCGCCAATCGGCTTCCTTGCCCAGCGGCTATTATTGCATAGTTCATCTACAAGCTCTATATCATTGATGCTCGTCTTCCACCTTTGTGAGGTCAAGCACCACATTATCTGCGCCCTTATTCACATATTGGCGACGCAGCGGATTGCTTGTTATTTCGTTATATATCTCACGATTGCGGGAAATGTCGATTGCTTGATAAATAGCGGCTCTCAAAGATGATTCGTCCGCGAGATTCTTACCTGCTATATCATAACCTGTACCATGATCGGGAGAAGTGCGAACAAATGGAAGTCCTGCTGTGTAATTCACGCCCGACTCCATGCCAATTGTCTTCAATGGAGCAAGACCTTGATCGTGATACATTGCAAGCACTCCATCAAAATGCTCATATTGTCCGCTACCGAAGAATCCGTCGGCCGAATATGGTCCGAAACATGAAATCTTTCTGTCGGCAGCCTCTTCCAATGCAGGAATTATCACTTCCTTTTCTTCTTTTCCTATCAAGCCATTGTCGCCCGAATGTGGGTTAAGTCCCAACACGGCAATGCGTGGATATTCAATAGCAAAATCTTGCTTCAACGCATTGTTGAACAACTCCAACTTTTCAAGCACAGTTTCTTTTGTGATTGCTGCCGACACTTGTGAGATAGGAAGATGTGTTGTTACAAGAGCCACCTTCACGCGCTCATTATATAGTATCATAAGCGATTTATTGCCATCGCCCATTGATGCTTCAAGATATTCAGTGTGACCAGGGAAGTTGAATTCTTCGCTTTGGATTGTACTCTTATTGATAGGAGCTGTTACAAGCACATCTATCTTGCCTGCTTTCAAATCGGCTACTGCTCGTTCAAGCACTACGAATGCAGCCTCTCCAGCTGCCTTTGTTGGTTGACCAAGGTCCACCTTCACTTCTTCTTTTATCACATCTACGATGTTGTTCACATCATCTTTCACACCCGACGCATCTTGCACCACATTGAAGTTGATACCTGGCATATCTAATGCCTTGCGATGATAGGTTGCAATCTTTGTCGAACCATAAAGCACTGGTGTGCACAACTCTATTAACATAGGATTTGAAAGGGTCTTTAATATCACTTCATATCCTATTCCGTTGGTATCCCCGTGGGTTATTCCAACGCGTATTTTTTGATTTTCTATCATTAATTCAAATTTAAAGATTCGGCGAAGTTAAGCATTTTTGACTAAATTAGCTTTATTTCACCACAACTTTTTTAGAATCATCACCATTAACTACGACATACAGACCTTTATCAAGCTGTATCTTTGTTTTTCCTGGCAACACCATTTTATTATATACTCTCACGCCTTCTACCGAGTACACCTCTACTTCCATAGCCTTAGGAGCATCTATTTCAAGGCCTCCCTTAACGCTATATGCAAGCCATGGCGCAACCTTAGTTTCATCGATTGATGAGCCTTCTACACAATCGGTAATTTCGACATCATCAATATTTAGGCGCTTGCCCGATTTTTGCTCAAACTTAACACGCACATTACCTTTCGCGTTCACTACATAGCTATAAGCTGTGAGCGATGCTGTAGTTACTGTTTCGGTTGCAATCACAGTCCAACTGCTGCCTCCATTCACCGAATAAGACACTTCCACCACAGCCGACTCATCATTACTAAACAATCCTGCAAGGAAACTCAATCGTCCCATACCGTTTGCCTTATCTTCGGCCATTTCAGCCTTGCGCGTTCCCGATTTACCAGTACATAATGCTTGCTTCCCATTAAAACGGTCTTGACCACTTCGCCCATAAGCGCCCACTTTTGTCAAAGACCACACACAAGCAGTTCCTGCAAATTTTCCAGTATCATAACCAGAAGTTTCCATTGCTTCAAAGTCTTCAAAGAATGCTCGTGGCGCTGCAACGGTTCCATTCACATCAAGTTCGGTTCCTTCCACTGAAGCTGTACTTAGCGACAACACTCCAGTATAACTTCCTTCGGCTTGGGTTGCCTTCATTCTCACATAGAAGGTCTCGCCATCTGGATCGATATTGCTCAACATATCGCTCCATGTGGTATTATCTTGACTTAATTCAAAATTACCTGTTACCGACACATTAATCTTATCCTCGATATACTCAGTGTAGATACCCACCTCTTGGATAGCAGATGGCTCACCTGGCGCCGCAGTAAATTTCAAACCACCTTCAGGCATATTGTTGAATGTAAGAATTCTATTAGGCGAAGATGTGGTTACTTTCACCTTGTTTGAAGTTCTTCCATCACATGACAACTGATAATAATAATCGGTTTCGTAGTTCAATCCCGACACTACATATTTTTGAAGATTTGAAGCCACCGACACTGGATATCCTGCCTCTGCTGTCTCGCCGTCGCTCTCATACACAGTAAGCGAATACACTCCGCCATTATCTACATCGGTCCAACGAGCAGTAAAGCCATCGTAGGTTATATCGGTTGCACTCAACGCAGGAATTCCGTCTACGCACACACCTTTCACCTCTACTTCAGCACTTACCTCACCATTGTATATTTGCAATTTTGCTGAATGGTTTCCAGCTGTCTTAGGAGCAAAGGTTACTACAAGATTTGTTCCCACATTTGCCGACGCCACACTCACTTCGTTAGGCGAAACCACAAAATTGCTATTATTAGCTATCTTAACAGTTAACTCTTCGGTTATACCTACGGTTTTCAATGGAATTTCAAGCGAAATGCTCTTATTCACAGCCACCACACCACAATCATACTCCTCATTGGCATTAGGATTGACGATTATTGGGTCGCTCGACGCACCTTGCGCAGTCCATCCCTCATTTTTCTTTGTTCCCCACACATATTCTGCAAGTTCGGGGTGATCGATAAATGGGTTACGATTGCCTTGCCAACTATACACCACCTCATTACGATTGATTTCCTTCTCGCTCACAGGATCTTCACGATGCCACTTCATTAGCAAGTTTACACTCCAATCGCTAAAACATGGGTAAGAATTACCTGCAAGTTGTGCGCTATTCCAATCGTCAATAAATGAATTGTAAGCGGCTGCCATATAGAAATAAGAACGCGCAAAATCGCCCTTGTATTGATCGTCTGGTTCAAACACCTTTCCACTATATCCCGAGAAAGTAGATGTACCGAGTCGTCCAAGTGCTTTCACACTACCACTCGATGCCACATAGCTACCATTAGCACATTCACCAAATGGGTAATTGCTTCGTTGACCATTCACCTTACCATCAGTAGGATAAATATGATATGCATCTGTAACCATTGGCGATTGATCATCAAACCAACTCTTAGGGAATGAGTGTTCGCGATTATAACAGTCACCTATACTCGAGTAGCTACCACATTGATCACTTCCTGGAGTATATTTTGAAGTGGAATACATGTCCCATATATATCCATCGGCTGTCACATCACTTTTGCGATACAAGCTCCACAACTCATTATATGCAAGTGCTTCGTGAGGACCTACTATATCTTCAAGTGCAGCAAGCAAAGAGCCTTTGTTCTTGCCCTCAGCACTACTATAATAACCAGCTGGTGCTGCTGCATTCAGCATCAACACGCTCATTACACTGAATAATATCGATAATATTCTTTTCATTTCAGCTCCACTTTTATTTCTTCTTCACTTTTCCTGCAAGCATACCACAAGCTGCAAATATATCCTCACCTCTACTGCGTCTTATTGTAGCTATCACGCCCTTTTTATTAAGATAGTCGCGGAATGCAACCATTCGCTGTTCGTCGGTTGTCTTTAGATTCACCCCTGGAATAGCATGGAATCTAATCAAGTTCACACGAGAGTTAGAACCTGCCAAAAGGTCGACAAGCGCTTGTGCGTGTGTATCGTCATCATTCAATCCACTCCACATAATGTACTCAACCGACAAACGACGCTGATGTGCAAAATCATATTGTCGCAAGCACTTCATCACATCGCGCACTGGATAAGGTTTTTCCACTGGCATAAGACTCAGGCGCTCTTCATGATAAGGCGAATGCACACTTATTGCCACATGCACACTTGTTTCGTCGAGCAATCGGCGTAGCGTGTCAAGTTTTCCAATCGACGACACTGTGATTCGCTTAGGACTCCACGCAAATCCCCACTTTTCGGTCATCACTTTCAGTACCTTTAGCACTTCGTCGAAGTTATCCATTGGCTCGCCCATACCCATAAACACCACATTGGTCAATGTAGTACTTTCAGGTATACTCAACACCTGATTTACTATTTCGGCTGCTGTAAGGTTGCCATTAAAGCCTTGTTTTCCTGTCATACAGAACTTACAGCCCATCTTACAACCCTTTTGCGACGAGATACACAATGTTGCACGGTCATCATCGGGGATATACACACTTTCCACGGCTTGACCATCGGCTGTAGTAAATAGATATTTCACCGTTCCGTCGATGCTTCGCATCTCATTGCTTGGTGCGTAGCGTCCCACACAATATTTGGCCGCCAACTTCTCTCTATTTGCCTTCGAGAGGTTGGTCATTTCTTCTATATCGGTAACTCTTTTTTCATAAAGCCACTGTGCTATTTGTCCTGCCGAAAAACCTGGCATTCCAAGCTCTGCCACAACTTCTTTAAGCTGAGGCAAAGTCATTCCTATCAATGGTAACTTCATATCCTGTGACATAAATTCAAATTTCACCACAAAGGTACTTCATTTTAAGCTAAAACACAAAAAAAGAATCTCGATGCCAACATACACCGAGATTCTTATCGTTCTTAATATCTTTGATTTTATTACTTTTCTGCCTCAGCAGCAAGACAACCCAAGAAATAGGTCAAACATGCTGTACCGTCCATTGTTGGTTCGTTGGTTGAATAATCGCTATAATCATCGTGATACACTGCTATATTATGGAAACGAGCGTATGTATCTTCATTGCGTAGATGAATTCCCCATAGCGATTTGTAGATATTAGCATACACTGGACCATCTATCACACCACCATCAAGACGATAGTTACCCATCTTAGAGATTGGTGCATGAGGGTCTACTGGGTAATCACCATTCTCAGGCAACGCAATAATCATACACTTACCCCAAGGATTTACACCAAACAACCAGTCGCGCATTGCAGTTTCAATTTCTTGATATTGTGTGTCACCGCTCAACTCACGATATAACATTGCTTGTGTTATAAATGCAGTTGTTAGGTTGTTTGAACACCATATAAATGGAATACCATGCATAAAGGCGTTATCGCCAGCACGATCGCGCACTCGTTCAAGACCAGCCTTCATATTACGAAGGAATTCGGCCTTCACACGCTCATTTTTCTCCATCGACAACAACACATGGCCCATATTCATAAATGGATACCATTGATAGTGGTGAGCCGAGTCTGCACCCATCCATGGAGTCACTGGTTCAAGACGACCATACTCAATAGCATCTTTCAAATAGCTCTTTTCGCCAGTAGCGAGATACATTTCGGCAGCAGCAAGTTCCATATCATCGCTCCAGTTGTCTTCTTCGTAGTAGTAAGGCGAGATTGTACAAGCTGTTTGACATGCGCCAGGATTAGCCTTACCCACTTTGTACGCATTGGCTGCTTTTGCCTTCAACACTTCGGCAAACTTAGCGTCAATCTTTTCAAACACCTTTGCTCCAAGCGAGAATGATGAGCTGAATTTTCCCACCGATGAAGCAAGACCCTTGCTATCATTCTTGTATTTTCTCAATCCATAAGGTTCGCCACAACATGGATATACTGGGCGTTCCTTTCCATAACCCCAACCGTAATCTACTGTGTCATTTTGTGGATAACCCAAGAATGTGTGGTCGCGGTCATCGGCTATCTGATTGTAGAATGTGCTATCGTTAGGATTCATCTTCACCATCCATTCAAGTCCCCAACGAGCTTCGTCAAGAATGTCAGGTGTACCATTTTTGCCTGGCAAGCCATTAGCAAGATACTCATCGGCCCACACTTGTGGATTCTTTGAGTAAGCAAATAGCATTTGATACACAGCATTTGCCGATGTTGACAAATATTGAAGATAATCTGATGCATCGTGCCAACCACCTGTCACATCAACCTTCTTATTGTCGTCCTTACCGCTCAACACAAGTCTACCATCATGAGTGTGGCAAGAATCGTTAAACAATGGATTGAATCCACATCTTTGTTGGCGCATATAACGCAATGGCACTTCGTTAGCACCTGCATACACATTCTTACCAATCTTAAACTCACGCGACTTAGCACTTCCTGCTGTGATATAGTAAGTACCAGCCTCTGTGATTTGAGAGAAGTCAAGACGAGCAGTTCCGCCAAATGGATATTGCTCTCCCATTTGCTTCACTTTGTCAATCTTCACGCTCTTGCCTGTAGCTGTATTAGTAACCTTAAATGTTTTCACATCTTCGGCTTTTTCCATAATCATCACAGCCACTTTTATATCATTAGGCAAATAGCCCATTTGATTCACTCGGATCCAACTTTCGGCTTGCACTGCAATCGCTACGACTGCCATAGCCAAAAAACATGCTATTTTTTTCATAACTCTCGGCTTTTATGATTAAAACTATTATCCCTTCACAAGTTTGCATATTTCCACCACCACTTGAGTTGCCTTTTCCATCGAAGAAACAGGTACAAACTCGAAGCGACCATGGAAATTCAAACCACCTGCAAAAATATTTGGACAAGGCAATCCCTTGAACGACAATTGCGCGCCATCAGTACCACCACGAATTGGTTGCACCTTTGGTGTTACGCCTGCATTTTCGATAGCTTGCTTTGCAATGTCTATAACATGCATCACAGGCTCAATTTTTTCGCGCATATTGTAGTATTGATCCTTCATATCCAATGTTGCCACGCCAGGGAACTCTGCATTAATCTTGCGAGTAAGGTGTTCAAGTTCTTTCTTGCGACTTTCGAAGCGAGCACGGTCGTGATCACGAATGATATAAGTCAATGTGGTTTCTTCTACACTACCTTCAATACCCACCACATGGTAGAATCCTTCGTAACCTTCGGTATGTTCAGGAGTTTCCCAACGAGGAAGCATCGATGCAAATTGATTTGCCACGCGAATAGAGTTAATCATCTTACCCTTTGCATATCCTGGGTGAACATTACGACCTTGGAAAGTGATACGAGCCACTGCTGCATTGAAGTTTTCAAATTCAAGCTCACCCACTGCACCGCCGTCCATTGTGTAAGCCCAGTCAGCACCGAATAGCTCTACATCAAACTTATGAGCGCCTTGACCTATTTCTTCGTCTGGATTGAACGCAATGCGAATCTTTCCGTGCTTGATTTCTGGGTGATTCTTTAGATATTCAATAGCTGTTACGATTTCAGCGATACCAGCCTTATCATCAGCACCAAGAAGTGTTGTACCATCTGTAGTGATCAGAGTTTCACCCACATAGTCGTTAAGTTCAGGGAATTGTGTTGGTGACAATACGATACCCTTGTCGGCGTTCAATGTAATGTCGCCACCCTTGTAATCCACCATTTGAGGATTCACATTTTCGCCCGACATGTCAGGAGATGTATCAAGGTGAGCAATGAAACCGATTGTAGGGATATCCTCGTCAGTATTAGCTGGCAATGTAGCCATCAAGTAAGCATTGTCGTCAAGAGTGATTTCGGTCAAACCAAGTGCTTCAAGTTCTTCCTTAAGGTACTTTGCAAACACCATTTGACCTGGCGTCGATGGAGTAACACCTGTGTTTTCATCACTCTTAGTGTCAAACTTCACATATTTCAAAAATCTGTCAGTTACATTCATATCTTATATCGTTTTTAGGTTATTATTTTCAAGTTAATACACAAAGGTAAGCAATTATTTTGTAATTTTGCAAGAGTTATTACAATAGTCCTACAACTCATTTAATTATGGCAAAGAAAACACATAAAAAGACTACTACTCGCAAAAAAAAGAATACAACTTCGTGGAAATCTCTTGTGGCATTTTTGGTTGTGATGCTCATCGTGGGCTTCGTTAAGACTTTCGCCGACGAAAACAGTGCACCCGCTCCTCAGCCTCAAGTTGAAGGCCTTGAAAAAGTGATTATCCCCGAAGGAACATCCAACGAAATAGTAAACTACGAAGGTTTTACCGTATATTTCAATCGCGACACACACATCCCCAACTGCACTGTCTATGAACTCACCATTGGCGAAGCTCAAGCCACTGGCAAACGCATCGACAATTTTCAACAAGACACTTCAGTTGAAGGATGTCCCACTCTCGACGACTACAAATATAGTGGTTACGACCGTGGGCACCTCGTTCCTGCAGGCGACATGAAATGGAGCACACAGGCTATGAACGACTGTTTCTACCTCACCAACATGCTGCCACAAAAGCAAGCTCTCAATTCGGGCGCTTGGAACCAGTTGGAGCAAAAAGTGCGCAACTGGGCTATTCGCGACAGCGCATTGATCATCGTTACAGGTCCTATTTTGAGCAAATACGACTGGGACACAACCATCGGCGACACTCGCGTGGTAGTGCCAAGCAGCATGTATAAGGCTATCCTTGCACCTCACACCACCCCTATGCGCGCCATTGCCTTTGTTTACCCCAACAAGAAGGCCGAGGGCTCCCTTGCCGACCACGCCGTGAGCATCGACCACATCGAAAACATCACTGGGCTCGACCTTTTCTCGTCGCTCCCCGACGACATCGAACCACAAATCGAATCTACATGCGATTTCAAGCAATGGAACGCATCGAGACCTAAGAACAAGAAAAAATCAAACAAATAACGCACACTTCTTTGAGATAATGCGTATATTTGTCATCAATAAGCAAGTTTTATCACAATGACCAACCAATTAGACGATACTATTTGCGCCATCTCCACAGCCCCAGGCGTGGGTGGCATAGCAGTGATACGCGTAAGCGGTAACGACGCAATCCTCATCACAAGCCGATGCTGGAAAGGCGCCAACATTGCCGAAATGAAAAGCCACACAGCACATTTCGGACGCATCATCGACAAGAATGGCGACATTCTCGACGAAGTGGTGCTCACCCTGTTCCGCAACCCTCGTTCGTTCACTGGCGAAGATGTGATCGAAATTGCTTGCCATGGTTCGTCATGGATTCAACAACAAATCGTCAATACGCTCATCGAATGTGGTTGCCGCACTGCTATCGGTGGCGAATTCACCCGTCGTGCCTACACCAACGGACGACTCGACCTTTCGCAAGCCGAAGCCATTGCCGACCTCATCGCATCATCGTCGCGAGCATCACACCGCATCGCACTCAATCAGATGCGTGGCGCATTTAGCAACGAACTGTCGGCACTGCGCGAAAAACTCCTTGAATTCGTATCGCTCATCGAACTCGAACTCGATTTCACCGAGGAAGATGTCGAATTTGCCGACCGCTCTCGCCTACTCGATTTAGCAACACTCATCAAGAACAAGATCGACAGCCTCGCAGGCTCTTTTGCCGTGGGCAACGCCATCAAGAACGGTATACCTTGTGCCATTGTGGGCGAAACCAACGCTGGCAAGTCAACCCTTCTCAACCACTTGCTTCGCGATGATCGCGCACTCGTGAGCGACATTCATGGCACCACTCGCGATGTCATCGAAGACACTATCACACTCGGTGGCACATTGTTCCGATTCATCGACACAGCCGGCATTCGCAACACCGACGACACCATCGAATCGATGGGTATCGAACGAACATTCAAGAAGCTCAACGAAGCACAAATCGTGCTTTGGGTGATCGATGCCAACACACCATTCGAAAAAATCACCGAGTTGAGCCAACGCATTCTTGCCGATAGCGAGGGCAAAACACTCATCACCGTTGTCAACAAGATCGACACCCTCGACGACTTACGCCAACAAGCCATCGCATCGTTCATGAACGACATCGTGGGCACACAAGGCACCGTGGCATTCATTTCGGCAAAAAATAGCATCGGTATGGACACACTCGAGCAAACATTAGTGCAATGCGCTGCCATGCCCGACACCGACAATGCCAACGAAGTCATCGTGACCAACTCGCGCCACTACGAAGCACTCCTACACGCAGGCGAAGCCATCACACGCGCCATCGACGGACTACAACTCGGCATCAGTGGCGACTTCGTGAGCCAAGACATACGCGAATGCATGCACTACCTCGGCGAAATCACTGGCGAAATCACCACCGACCAAATCCTCGGCTCCATCTTCACCCGCTTCTGCATCGGGAAATAGCAAAGTATATAGCATTGATTATCAGCGATTTACACTTTCTACAATAACAAATAAAAAAACTACTAAATAAGTGCATATCTCATTGATATACAATATATTGAGTCTTTATTTTAGCGATTTTACGTTTTGCTAAAAAGTCAATTTTGTCCCCCGGTTGTCCCCCAGACACTCGAGGGACATAATTTTTTTGTCCCTTTTTGTCCCTCTGGCACTTCGAGGGACAAAAACAGCTATTTTTAGGGGTTAAAACACAAGATTACAAACATATATAGCCTAAATGCAAATGATTATTTCAGCAAATTGATGCTTGTATTTGTATTTGATATGATTTTCTTTGCCAATTTCTTGTCCCCCGAGAATATCTTTCACAAATATTCTCCAACATTTTTTCGATTTATATCTAATTTGGTTACCCACATAGAG